>JAABUL010000205.1_pt1 | contig 124284 bp, 221 predicted proteins | sample 5559151 | NCBI WGS metagenome assembly JAABUL01 (sample SAMN10711876, study PRJNA513368) | rock metagenome | isolation source: Antarctica rocks | place: Antarctica: Victoria Land, Pudding Butte sud | reverse complement strand
GCGGCGGGGGGGGGGGGGGGGGGCTGGGCGGCGAGGGCGGGCTTGGCGGCGGGCTGGGTGGCGACGGGCCGGCTGGTGGCCTGGGAGGCGGGGATGTCTTCGCCCGGGGCGGCGAGTTGGGAGGCCGGAAGTTGAAGTCCGGCGGTCCGGGGGGCGGGCTGGGCGGCGAGGGTGGGCTGGGCGGCGGGCTGGGTGGCGAGGGCGGGCTGGGCGGCAGGCTTGGCGGTGAGGGTGGAGCGGGTGGGGGACTGGGAGGAGAGGGGCTGGGCGGCGGGCTTGATCCGACGCGGAGCTCAAGGAGGCGATTGCAGCGCTGCAGAAGAGCGCCGCCCGCAGCGCGCCCACCGCCGGTGCGTCACTCTGCCTGGCTTTCCTCGCTGTCGCCCGGCACAAATCACCTTTTTCTCCACACTTTGAGCAGCCCTGTGTGCGCTGGCTGTTTCCCACTCAGCATCACCCATGGAGAGAGTGCAGAAGTCTCATGCTGTTGCTGGCTGACACTCCCCGTCATCTGCCCCCCGCAGGCGAGGCGCATGTCATCACGCGGGCGGAGTGCCTGGTGCGGTACCGCGAGAAGAAGCTGCGCCGCCTGGATGTCAACACCATCCGCTACATGAAGCGCAAAATCAATGCCGACCGCCGCCCCCGTGCGTCTCTCCACAGTCCGATAGCCCCTGCAGGCTTTCACACGCTGTGCCTGCATTGGCAGACCAAGTCATCTGCGCTTGTATGTTTCCTTCAGTGCTGGGGTGTGCAGGAGCTGGCATGCCGTGTTGCTGACGCTTGCTTGCAGCCAGACCGAGAGGACTAGCGTGCCCAGCTGTGCTGCAGAGTGCCTGCTGACACAGAAACAGCCATGACGCCCGCCATCCAACCAATTGGCATCACGATGTCTCCTTCCAACATGCTGTGTCGTTTCATGCGCTGCAGGCATCAAGGGCCGCTTTGTGAGGGCCGAGGAGCTGGACGCGTACAAGGCGGGCCTGCTGCCGGGCCAGAACGGCCGGCCGCCGTGCTGAGCTTCATGCACAAATGCTATGGAGCATCGAGCCTCCGCGCTCCATGCGGACAGGCGGCAGCGCCGTTGCGGCGCCCCCGCCATGCAGCCGCCACTGATGGGGGGCATCAGTGATGCGGCGCACCGCTGCGTCGCCGACAGCACGACGGGCGTGCTCGCAGAGTCGCCCGAGGCGGTCGGCGAGCCGCCGCGGCGCGTCCGCATGAAGCAAGAGGCGACTTGCGTCGCGTCGCTGCCGTCGCTGGCCGCCTCTGCGGCGCCGCCGCCGCCGCCCTCGCACTTGACGCCGCTGGCAGGCGTGGCGGGGCGCGCTGGCACCATGGTGTCGGCGTCCGAGCCGCTGGACTGACAAAAGGCGCCCGCCGGCGGGCAGCACTCCCGCTCCAGGGCCGCCATGTCGGGCACCGTGCGCACAGTCTGCAGGTCGCCGGCGCCGGGTCCATCGAAGAAGTCTGCGTCACAGTGGCAGCAAAATGCTCGTCGTCGGCACCGAAGCCGCAGCCGCCGCCGTGCAGCGGGCCCATGAAGCTGTCGTAGGCCGCCGCCCAGTCGGTCTGCGGCACCCAGGCGCCGTTGCCGGAGGCTGGCGACTCGGGCTCCGCCTTGCATAATTCCTTGGCGGCGCCGCCCAGCGGCTGGGCGAGGTAATCCATGGCTGCTGCGGGCGAGCGGCCGGTCTGGATCGCGGGCAGGCCGTACGGGAGGCCGGACGCCGGGCTGTTGCTGCTGTAGGGGTACTCCAGTCCGGAGCTGGTGCAGCCCGAGCTGTGCCGGATCGTGAACCTCTTGCTGCTGCGCCGTGGGTGGCGGCGCCGTGGTTGCTGCAGCCATACTGGGATCTGCAAACACGGACTGTTATTCTTAGCTGCTTCACAGGAGCCACGTCGCGCCTGCCACTGCAAGCCGGATGTGGACTGCCTCTTGCCCTGTCTATCACAGCCCTTCCGAACAACCCCCCTTCTGCTCGCCTCCCTTCTTCTCCTCTCTTCCCTTCCTCCCTGCTACCTGTGCACTTTTTGAGCTGTTTGAGCGGACCCAAAAGTGCATAGCCTTAGCCAGCCTGGGCTGTTCCTGATTTGCCCTCGTACGCTCGCCCACGCTGACGGTCAGTTGACAGCCTCCAGGCACAGAGATCCTACCTGGACCCGGCCCGCCGGGCGCCAGCGTGTTCTCTGCTTTTCAGCACTGAGGAAGGTACGCTGACGTCTGCCTCGGTAAAAGTTGGCGCTATAGTCTCATGATGTTCTCTGCAGTCTGAGATTCATTTATTTGGGCACAGCAGCCCGGATAGGGCATGCTACGAGCAGCGGCAACTGACCTGAGACCGGCGAGGCGGGTGGGGTATCACTGGGAAGCGGGTGCAGGCTGGGCAGCAGAGGCGAGTGGGCCGTGCTGTTCCTCACCCAGGATGTGAGACGCCCCGCTGTGTGTCTTGGTCAGTTTCGGTGTTGGGTTGTAAGCCAGGCCAGAGTCTGTGGTCTCGCCAGGCGGCCAGGACTGCGCTGCGATCCTGCGACCAGAGAAATATCGAGGGGACTCTCGTATTCTGCCAACTGAGGGACTGTAAGTAACCCAGGCGTGAATCGATCAGGGTCGTGAAAGCACTTCCGAAACGTAATTAGAGCGAGGAACAACTTAATCACCCTACTGCGCGGTGTGCAGATAACTTTGGCTGAAGAAGTGCATTCGCTCGCCTCGCTCCGCGGATCCGGGAAGCCTCCGCAGTCGCTGCCACCATGCAGACGACCGGTCTCAGGCAGCAGGTGTTCCGGCCCGCCTCCAGCGCCGCGCCGGCCCGCCGCGCGACTCCCAGCATCACTTGTGGTGAGGGCGCAGTCCATGTCCGCTACCGGGCAGGTCGCGCCTGTGGCGATGCGGGTTGGCCAGCTGCATCTATCGTACAGCGTGCCTTGCGATCAGGAGCAGTGGATCCGGTGTGAGAAGGCAGACAGGCCTGCTGCTGGGTGCTGCCCAACATTGCTAAAGCGCTGCGAAGGCTGGAAAGGACGGCCGTGCGGATACGCCGGGCTGCAGCTACGTATGCGCAGATGCAAGCCCGAGGCATGTGTCACAGGGATCATCCACAGGCTGGGGGGAACAGTCAGCAGCTGGTGTATCGCAGTTGTCAGACTGTGCCACAGTTGTCACGCACGACGCTAAAGCAGCATACAAAGCGACGCCAAGGCTTTGCGCGAAGGGTCACAGGCATGCAGGTCAGCTCCGTTGGGGCGATCCGCCATTTGCTGACCAGATCAAAGCTAATCCTCGGTGCGGCTGGCGCGCAGCGGCGGCACCAGAGCAGCAGCGGCGGGAGGTGCCAGGCCTCAAGCAGCTGGCCGTCGGCCTCGCGGCGGCGGTCCTCGTGCACAGTGCGCCGGCGAACGCCGGCGTCGTCATCCAGAAGTCGCAGCTCAAAAAGGTGGGGCGACGGCGGAGGTGCAGACCGTGAGCCTGCGTGGTCATTGCAGCTCGCGCGGTGGACAACGCATATGACATTCTGCAGGATGTCCGGGGTGACAGTGACGTCCGAAGAAATCATGACGGGCGCGCCTCATGCACCATAGGCACTGGCAGGCGATTGTCGACTCTGATAGGTTGCCGGCCTGCGCACGTCAAGCGCTGTTCTGACTGGCCCTTTCCCACATGTTCGCAGGTGTTCCAGTCGGACCCCGTTGAGCGAGTGAAGAAGGTCGCGCAGGAGGCAGTGCAGAAGGCGCCCGGCAACGACGCCGGCCCCTCGCTGCCGAAGGTCAACCTGCCATCCGGTGGCGGCATCAACCTGTCCCTCCTGACGCTGCCGCGTGAGTCCCTGATCTTCACTGCCCTGTCCCCCACCTGAGCTGCCCAACCCCTGACTGGTGAACGCCGCTGCAATCAGCGACAGAAAGGGTCCGCACCTCTTGCAGATGTAGAACAAAAACAAACCCACATTCTCCGATGAACATATCAACAACTTGATGCGGCGCTGCTTCGATGCAGTGGCCATTGGCGGCATCGCCGTAGGCGCGCTGGCGTGGAAGCAGATCGACCCAGGTTTTGACAGCTTCTTTGACGACGCCTTGGCAAAGGTGAGCGCAACAGCTCTTTGAGGTACTTCCCCAATGTGTTACGTTCAGGCTCTTCGGCGATTGAGAGACTGATGCCCGCCCCAGCATCTACCTTTTGTCAAATCGGAACCGCCACCAAACTTTCCCTTGGACCGTGCAGAACTCGAACAAGGACGGCGCCGGCTACGAGCAGCAGCTGGTGAAGAGCGGGCAGAACATGAAGGGCATGGCCAAGAAGGTGAGCAACACGGTGCTTGACACACAATATCTTGTGGCTGGTGTGGCTTGGACTCGAGTGATCGAGGGTCAAGCGTTGCTGCATCGTGCCAGGCCCTTTCCCGCTAGGACATGGGAACAATTGGGGGCTGACGACTTGCCTCTTGGCGCTGCAGGCTGTCAAAGAGACCGCCAAGACTGCCAAGACCGGCACCAAGAAGGTCGGCGGCTTCTTCGGTCTGAAGAAGTAAATTTTGCTGCGCGTCATTCAGACCTACTGCCCCGAGCAGGCGGCCAACAGCGGGGAGCGCACCCGGCGCACGAGAGCAAGCCTAGCACTGACTGAGAAGGGCTTTGTGCCGGGCCCTGGCTGCCTGTTGAGCTGCTGTAGCACCTAGCTAGAGACCGGACTTGTCTTTCATGCGTGACGGCGCGTGCCCTGACGAGCGAACAACTGCTTTCGACACAGTTTTGTCTGCGCCACCGTTGCCGAATGTGCTTGTAAGTCCATGACCAATAACACATACCTGTAGGCACCCGTATGCCTGTGGTGTTCAGCTTGGAGCAAGTTGCGGCTTTGATGGCGCTGTTGTGTTGCATCCATCCAGACAGTCCATTGCATGATTGACTGGCATTGCCAAGCCGAGACGACACCAGGTATCCTCTGATGGGAACTTGCAGACGTTTCAAGCCTGGCAGGGCTGATTTTTGAGAGTTCCAGTCCAGTCTGAGCCTGCTGCAGCGTAGTCTATGGATCTGCGGAGGCCCAGCCACAGGTAGAGCACTGCTGTAGTTAATGCTGAAGTTGATGTTATAAATATCAGGTAATGCTAATCATATAGTGGTGGCCAACATCTCCTCGATCTGCTCCATGCTGTGCCCCGCCTCCTGCAGGTAGCTGACGATGCGCTGGATGTTCTCCCGCAGCGACAGCCCCAGCAGGCTCGGCCGCCGCACGATGATGGCCAGCGGCTCGCGCACCCCCAGGCCCGCTAAACCCTCAACGAAGGGCGCCAGCCGCTCAGCCGGGCTGTAGCTCAGCACCGGCGGGTGCTCCAGAACCACCTGCGCACACAAGCCGTGAATGATGTAATCCGTGATCTCCCCGGTGTGGCAGACATCACCGCCAGTGATCCAGCGGACTCTCAATCTGGGACAATCCGCCGGCAGGTGAACTGCAGCAAGATGCGTCACGCTCTCATGCTGCAGTGCCTGGATGGATTCTAGGGTCTGGGGGCCCGGACGCAGGGCCACAGCTGGGACTTTTGCAGACAATGCAGTCGTGCAACAGCTTGCAGGGGCCCCGTGCCCCAGAAAGACTGCACATCACTACCAGCAGTGGGCGGCGCACCTGCTTCACCTGCGCCCTGTCCAGGCCCAATGACTCGAGGTACTGTATGACGGGCTTGATGTCATCATCTACGCTCAAAAGCCGCGCCTGCATGACCACAAGGTGGAGCACTCGAAACAGGTGGAGGACCCTGGCGGATGCGACATGAGAGGCATGCACGAGCTCCCATGCGGCGAGTCAAACAGGTCCGGTAGCAGTGCTGGTGCACGGAGACAGAGCTGCAGCCGCCGACTGTTGGTTCGGTGCAGCAAATAGCGGATTCGTACAAAGGACATCACTCACGCTCGCGTTTGACGCCCGCAGCTTGTTCTGATGGTCCGCAAACAAGCTGTTAGGATTCATGGCGATGTCGAGCACCCGCGTCAGCTCCGTCTGACTGGTGATGTCCAGCGACCGCAGGAACGCCGCGCCCTCCCGGTACGCTGCGTCTCGCTTCTCATCGCGCGTCTGCGCGATCGCTGCGGTGCCACAGAACGCAAAATCAGTCGGACTTTTAGAAGTCTTCAACAGTTTTCGCCTCCAGAGGTGCCCACAGACTTTTGCATGCAGGGTCCGTTATGAATCGTCCATCTGACACCCCAGCTGGGCGGAGACGAACGAGGTACGGTGCAAAGTGCAGCAAGGCGGCGGCGGCGGCAGCGAAAGCCTGATTAGAGGTACTTGCCCTCCTCAATGACGGAGGAGCGACTCGGTGTGGCATGCGCCCGTGCATCTCTCCGTCCCGCCGCTGCACGCCTTTGCCGCTGCTTATGCTGCTGCTGCTGCTGCTGAATGGCGCATGATGGCCGGCAGGCGCCGCTGTGCACTGAGCTGGGCCTGCCGGGTGGCTTCACGGACACGGCGAGGGACCAGCGTCTGCGGTTCAGGCTGCAACTGCACGGCTGCTGACACAAGGACCACGCCAGCGCCATGAGGACGTGCTGTTTTGGCACACAGAATGGCAGGGATGTGCAGCGTTGAAGGGCCAAGATATTGGGCGACGTGGGGATCGAGACTGACACAGATACTCGTAGACAGTGTATTCGCGTAGACAGTGTATTTGAACGTCTGACTCTCGCCTTGTGCTAAGTCGATAGTCAAGTGGGGTGCATCCGCTAGAGTCACCTGGCAGGGTTTTACGGTAGAACTTTTACCGGCAACGTACATCTTGATCATCAGCCGCCGCAGCGTTGCACCGCGGCTCAGCGAATTCAGGCACGCTTCAAAAAGCGGTGGTCGCCCGATTCTGGGAGTTGCTGTCTGAGTTTTGTGCCCTGCAGGTGGTCCCAGCAGCGTGGCAGCATGCTGCTGCTGCTCAAGGGCCCTATATCTGTTTGAGCGGTTGGCAGCAGCAACGGGTCGTCGTCCATTCGGCAGGCGGCGCCTAGGCAGCAGGCAGGTTTGGTTTGAGTGGTTCTGATGTGGTGTTTTGTAGTGGGTCTCTGGCCATTGATCCGGCATCATAGACTGGCCGTCGTGCTCGTGTGGTGGGCGCTCCCGCGGGGTCCGCCGCTGTTGCTGACATGCCCCTGCGTGACAGGCACAGGCCACCAATGCTGGTGCCTGTGTCTGCGAGGTCTGGGAGCTGACCCCTTCCTTGTGTGGTTCTGGGGCGCCCCCACCCCAACACGATCAAGGGACCACACACCCATGGTTGACTATGCCCAACGGTCTGTCGCTTCGAACATCTCCAGCGTCAACACCCCTCGTGCCCTGCGCTCAAGCCGTGCTTCGTGCTACCTGACGTCATTGTAGTCGCTGTAGTCGTGCAGTCGAGGGTGAAGAACAGCACGTGAGAACCCTTGACGGCAATGATGCCGCAGTCGCTGGTCATGCCCGTCACCGCCTTGTGGCGGCGGCGGCACTGGTAACTCCGCAAACAGCCGCATATCCTGCTGAGCAACGCTGCCCTTGACGCCTTTTCCGGCTCTTGCTCATCGTCAGCATCTTTGCTCACTGACAGCATTCGCCAGCTAGAGCCTTTGCTCGTAGAGCCTGGGGCCGCTACAGCGACATCGCCGCTGACCGTCGGGCTGCGCTTACAGCTTTCCGATCACCCCTATCAGTTGCTTATCGCACATGCTGAGCCTGGGATGTCATGCCGATCAATCAGTCAATCGCTTCAAAACTGCTGCTGCAGCAACAGCAGCAGCAGCAGCAGCAGCAGCAGCAGCAGCAGCAGCAGCAGCAGCAGTAGCGGCAACAAGGGCAGACATCGTGGTGGCACTCGATTCAGTGCTTGCGCATTGCGCACCTGGCGCCGCCTAGCTACAGTTGCGGCCTGTGAGTGGGGACGGCGACAAGTTGTGCGCGTTGGGGCTCAACACTGCGGATGTTCGACTTGTGCACGGCCACAAACTGAGCGAAGTATCACAACCACATCATTATCACCTACTTCTGGGCGTGCCGCGAAGAAAGAAAACACTCTTGCCAGGTTGTCAATCGAGATGAAGTAAATCCGCCCCTAGAGCAGGCCAACTGCAACACTGTGCTCTTCTAGATCCAGCGGCAGCCGACCCACTCTTTCAGTACAAGCCTTCCTGACAACCGCTTTGACCACTAAGCATGTCTCGAAGCCCTCGTCATGATCGACCAATGCGAGCGGCCTCGCATGTCCATACGCATGTCCGCGCCGGCCGTGTCACCACCTACAAACCCCTGCATGAGCTGTCGTCCAGACGAGGCGCCAGGCAGCGCTCTTCACGGCGGCAGCGGCAGCGGCGCGTAGTCGATGATGTGGCGGAAACTCTCCTCCGCGTCGTCAAACAGCATGGACACAACGCCGTCGCCCTCGTACACGATGAACTGCAGGAGCCATTGTCAGGATGTGATATGTCGCATGTGAGTGAGCCTGTGCACAGGCTGCTTTTGGGTTGCTGCATGAGATAGCACTAAATCCAGTTGAAACTCCGGAATAATCCGGAGACTTATCCCCCAGCTTGCCAGGAGTACGCATCGTCATTCAGAAGGAGTTTGCGCTTCCTGATTTTGTTTTCGCTGATTTCAATAATTCACTGACTCTGTGACACGCACCTGGCCGCTGGACCAGACGGGATCCCAGATGCCGGGGATGAAGCTCATCTGCCCCGCCGCCTGGAAGCGGGCCATCACCTCCCGCTCCCCCAGGTCCACGAAGGCCATGCCGTCCTCTTGGAACGCCACTGCAGAAGGGGGAACAAAAATGGGTCCAGGGCTACGGGTGGAGTACAAGTCAGAGCACCCGGCGGCGCAGGAGGCTGCAATGCGATTGTGGCGCCACACAGCATTGAGGTCCTGGACCTTGTGCTGATGCTTGTCTGTGCTGCCTCGCGGCTTGAGGGTGGTCGTACTCAGGCTCGTCAGAGCGCTGCAGCATGGTTTGGCTGCCATGTTGCAGTTGAGGCAGGCTGCATCTACTGCGAAACCTGAAACCTACTGCGAAACCTAAAACCTACTGCGAAACCTGAAACCAACTGCGAAACCTGACACCTACTGCGAAACCTGAAACCTACTGCGAAACCTGAAACCCGTTCGGTCAGCGGCGCACCGCCGGGGCCGTGCTTGGATACTGAGCTACGATGTTCAGCATGGATGTGCAGAAGAAGCGTAGATGTTCCGTTCCGCACCGATGGGGCGGTCAGGCAACGGCGCGCCGTCAGGCCCATGCTCAAAGCCGTCGTAGGACCCGAGCGTCGGCGCGCCCTCCAGCGTGAACAGCGTCACCTTTCCTGCCGGCACATTCTGGTCGCCCGTCACCTGTGAACCAGAAGTCCCGCTTTCAGACAATATTGCTTGTATCTTTATGAAGATGGATGAGAGGTTGCCAGCCCCCTCCAGCGTGAACAGCGTTACCTTGCCCGCCGGCACGTTCTGGTCGCCCGTCACCTGCGCCCCAGAGTTTGGACGTTTCTGTTGGTGTCTTCCTTTCAATGTTTCTTGTCATTGACGCCCCCGCCAGCGTTAACGGCGCCACCTTGCCCGCTGGCACATCCTGTTCGCCCATTACCTGCGCCAGCAACGTTATTGGTTGGCCCCTCCACGGACGATTTTGACGGACAGAAGGATGCGAAGAACAGGAGGTGTATTACACATGCTGTGCACTTCGAATCCCCGAATATGTTAGCGTGGCCGTTCCTCGCCGGCAGGTTGTGACAGGTGCGGCGTGTACAGAGGGCAGCGCGACGGGGGGGCCAATTGGAACGCAATGCTGGCGGTGAGAGCAGTGGCTGTTGCGGATCATCATAGGCAAAGCTCACCTTCAGAGCGAGGAGGCGCGGCGATGCGGCGCAGGGACAGTGCGCCTCGCCCGGCTCGCTGCCCGCCGCCAGCCGCAGGTGGATGATCTCCAGCCCATGCGGCCCGTAGCACGCGCTCCAGTAGCCCTGATCCAATAAGAGCATATGTGAATGTGGTGATCGACTATAAGACCAGGGATTGAGCTGGTGGCTGCAGCGCCATCAGCACTATGCAGAGCGGACAGGGTCCGCGGCCTCGCAGCCTACGCAGCCAGTAGCCCGCGCCTCGCCAGGTCTGTGCTGCTGGAATTCCAATCGACGTTGACTGGAGCGCGTCAGGAGTTGGCAGTTGTGCTGCTCCAAAGAGGGCTCCAACACAGGCGTGAGAAGCTTGCAACCGCCAGCAGGAGGGCGGCAGTTGCGTAAGGGCGGCAATCTGCAACACCAGTCCTTGCCCTGTTGATGCGACACATCCGAAGCTTTACTCCTGGGCACAAAAGCACAGCTTCCCCTCACCTCGAGACGAGCGAGGGTGGGGAAGGAGCCATTGCGCGGCGTCTGCGGCAGCGGCGGCAGCACGCCCGCGGCGTGCAGCGCCGTCGGCACCGGCAGCCGCCGGAAGCGCAGCACCTGCAGCAGGGGCCATGCGTCTGTCAGGGTTCAGCCTCCGTCTTGCCGAGATTGCCACACGCTCGGAGAGCCCCGTCGTCCCAGCCAGGCGCTGCAGCTGGTGCGGGAGTCACCTTGTCGTCTGCTGAAGCAAGGCATACCCCGAAGGGATGGCAGGTCAAGCAAGGGAGGCCCCTGATGGGCAGGCCAAAAGCAGCCGTTGTTGCAAGAGAGGACAGCAGCGCACTTTCGAATAGCTTCCTCGGGCCCACCTGCTGCGGCAAGACCAGGGGAGGAAACATGCAGGTCCACTGCTGCCAGGTGTGGTCCCACGCAAGCGGCTCCAGCCTCACCAGTTGGTTTGCATGACGTTTTATAGCGTTTAGCGTCAATAGCGTCATAGAGGTTTTTCAAGACTACAACTCCACCTGCTGCGGCGAGTCTAGGGGGTGGAACATGCGCGTCCACTGCTGCCGCGTGTGGTCCCACGCGAGCGGCCCCAGACCCAGCGGGTGTAAATGTCCGCCAAGCTGCCGCTGTTGCTGCACCGCCGGCTGCGCATGATTGCCTGGCGCCGCCGCCTCGTGTTGCAAGTACTGCGGCGGCTGCTGCGGCAGCAACGGCAGCCCGTGCTCTTGCGGGTGGCCGCCGCCCTGCTGCGGCTGCTGTTGATGCTGCTGGTCCTGCTGCTGCTGCTGCTGCTGCTGCTGACCGGTGTTGCCAAGAAGCCTGCGGCCGATGCAAGTGAATGTGCCCTCAGCAGCGTGAAATGACACAGGGCACCAGAGAAGGGGCTTTATGGAGGGCTGTATGCCTCGGAGGGCCGCTTGCCCAGAAGGTGCTCATTCAGTGCACGCATGGGGCACAGATGGTGCGGCGGGCAGGGCTGCGCGTGTGCCGGCGCGATGAATATTTCATCGGCGTACCAAGTGATTTGACACACTATCCGTGAGCAGCCGGCACATGAGCCTCATGACCCGTATGCCCCTCCCCTCGTGACTCAGCAGAGCCACCCACCTGTGCATCAGGGGCCCACTGCCATGGATGAAGCCCGGCGGCGCGTGCGCCGTCGTCAGCTTCTTGAAGCTGGCCACCCATAAATGTTCAATATGGGTGTAATACTGCAGAAGTCTTAAGCATTACCTGTGTATGAGGGGCCCATTGCCATGGATGAAACCCGGCGGGGCGTGCGCCGTCGTCAGCGTCATGAGCTGGCCGTCCTGCTCCAGCCGCAGCCGCGCGGCGGAGCCCGCATAGTCCCGCGTTGTGATGTGTACCTGCATAAGTAGAGTTGACATTTGCACATGTGACTGGGCCCCGTGAGCATCGGCGCCACTCGTTCTGTCACATCTGAGGCACATGTCTGAACCTGGGCCTAGGGTAGGGCGTGGTCACATGGCGTAGGTGTGGGATGCCTTCTTGCCAGGGCGCATCCGTCGGGTTGCCGCGTTGCACTACAGCATGCTGCCAGCTTTCGAGAATAGCCCAATGCAAAGTGGTGGCGCCCACCAGCGAGCTGTCATTGCCGAGCGGCACGGCCGACATCGTGAAGAGCGTCTCCTTTGGCGCGCCGGTGGGGATGATGGACCTCGCGACAAGCCGTCCCCGTTGCGGGTTGACCTGCAACATTACGCAGGCTACTTGTGCTGCGATCAGGTGTATATCAACTGTCACACATGTGCTGTGTTGTCAAGTCGGACAGTTCGCCACAGGCAGGTGCCGTATGGCTCACTGTTGACCGTGCCCCCATGGCACACTGTCTCGCCAGGCGTGGGGCGTCCGCTGCCAGCCTCATGTGGGGTCCTCATTTGGTAGCCTCGGAGCATTCGCACCTGCAGCAGCTCGCCATAAGGTTCGGCGCCGTCGTCCACGCGCTGCCACAGGCCTGCCGGCCAGCCGCCCACCTGGTGCAGCACCTGCGTAGGATCTCCAATCGGCATCATATCCAGCCGCTAGCTCTAAGATGCCAAGCGGCGCAGACAAGCTTGAAGGTCAATGCATCACCGTAATTCGCCTGGCCCCACTATGTTTTGGCGATATAAAGCTGGTCAAGCAAGTATACTCGCTTGCACACGCCAACGGACCTGGTACAGCGCCCGGAAGCTGCGCAGCCCCAGCTGCCGCCGCAGCGTCGCCGGCGTGTCAAAGTTGGGCAGCTCTCCAGGCGACTGCCGGTCCTGACCCTCGAGGCTCTGCGCGCAAAAGCACTCCCACGCCGCCTCGTCCTGTGCAGATGGGGCATGGTACAGATGAAAGGTCGGCACCGCGGCACAGTGTTTAGAAGGGCTCGGCCCTGGCTGTGCGTCAACGCCACGTGGGCCGAGGCGCGTTCCGCCGGTGCGGGCATGGCACCGGTGATCAGTAGGCGCGGGTGGACTTGCACATTCTGATCTATCTGCATCATAACGCAAGCGTTTGCTCACCTCCACGGCCAGCGCAGCCAGCCGGGAGCACACCAGGGACACGGTGCACACATCTCGAGGGGCCAGCAGCCGCAGTATGATGCGCAGGCAGTCGGAGGACAGGTCCAGCAGATGAGGCTGCGGCGGAGGACGTTTGTCGGAAGGGCTGTCGGCCATCGGCCTGCGCACAGCCCTCCTGGGCGTGGGAGAGAAATATTGTGTCGTGCAACGCTGACAGATCTAGCTGCTGGGCTGCCAGGAGGGCCAGATCGCCAGCAGTTATTATTGAGCTCTGTTCGTGAGGCGCTGATCGATCCAACAGCTTGTGCTGAGCTGGCAATGTACACAACAACTGGGATGTGACACCGCAATAAATGGTGATCAGTAGCGATGGGTGCTCGCAAACGGTCGCAGCAGGATGCAACTCGTGCTGCTGCAATCGCACACAGGAAATGCGCTGCACCTTGCCACAGAACCGCAACTAGGTTTCATGGTCCTTGACGTTACGTAAGGATCATGAAAGTCAGGTTGGCGTTTGATTTGGCTTCAGTTCCCCTTGGCAAAGTCTTCACACAGTGCGGCGTAATTTCTGATCGAACACAGCTGGTGCAGTTGCTGAAGAGTGTCGTGAGTCTCCCCGCGTTCATTCTGAGTCCAAATTATCCCGGTATTGATTCAGTGCAGCGGCGCCACCACATCTGCACCGCCCGCGCATCGTGCAGCCAAACACCGTGGGATATACTGCACAGAATCCGCTGTTAGCAAACCTTAAGGACTTCTGACTGAGCCCCCAAAAACACCGTGTCGGGCGGAAATCAAATCCAAACGGCGATGTTGCCGCAGTGAGGTGCAGCCAGATCACAGAAGTCGATTGCCGCCTGGGTCGGTCGGAGAATTCACGTAGATGAGTGCTGGCGATCGGCAACAACCATTCGCAACCACCGACCCGTGGCGGCACTCGCACGGCGAAACAGCCGCCACCCCATTGCCGCTGCTGCAGCAGTTCTTGGCGGCCGGCCACGCCGCCCCGGAGCCGTGGATGCCGGCCGCATCGGCGGGGTCTCCGCCGGCGCATACAGCGTGCGAGTTCACGGGCACTGCTTTTGGCCAGGCGCAGCTTGCGACGCAGCTCAGCGCTCCGCACTTTGCCCGCTTCCAATTCAGGTCCGTCAGGTGCTGCCAGTGATGCTGCCAGTGGTTGATCTGGCGTATTTGCTGCTGTGCCATCAAGAGCTGCATGATCGAGATGGCAAAGCAAGTGATCTGCAGCTCGCCTGCTTTTGCGCCTCGAAACTCTGGCGGTCCAGCCTGAGCTGTTGCAGCAACCGTGTCGGGCGGCCTGCAGGGGCGGCAGCGCGCCTGACGATGCGGAACGACAGGCGCATAGAGTGCCTTCGCTTCCTCGAACGAGCCACGCACGGGCTGAGCAGTCCAGCTGGAACGCCGCCGCCGCTGAAGCCAATGGCGCACCATGGGGTCGCGGCGCAATGCTGACAGCGGGCCAACATCCGCTGCCTCCATGGCAGCCGGATGCAGCTGGCATCGCAGCACACGCTGCGCATGCGCAGCCCCCCGCCGCCGCGGGCACATCTGCAGGGCCAGCCGCGATGCCGTCCAGGGACGAGCAGCCGCTGCCTCCGTGGCAGCCTGCACTCGGCAGCGCCTCTGCGCAGACCGCACTGCTGCAGCTGGCCATGCTGCCGCAGTTTGTGCCAGCGGCTGCGCCGGCGCCAGGGGCAGCAGACGGGACAGCGGAGCCGCAGCCTGACGCAGTTCAAGTAGGCGCGGCCGGTGCGATGCCAGACTGGGCGGTGGGTTCCGTGCCCGAGGCTGAAGGGCATGCGGCAGCAGATGCATCAGGAGATGCGGCGGCAGCGCCAGGCCAGCTGGCAGCTTCGGCGACGGCAGCGGCGGGTGCAGCGGCGGACGCAGCGGCTGCGCCGGTGCACACGGCGGCAGCAGATGCGGCACCTACGCCGGGGCCGGGCGCCTCGCCGCAGGCTGGCGAGCCGATCAGCCCGCGCAGCGCCGGCGCGCGCAACTCCAGCCTCTACGGCAGGGGCTACCAGCTGCTGAAAGTGAGTCCGCTTGACGGCGGCCCTGGTCGCTCAGCGCCTGACGGCAGCCCTTTCGCTCAGCACATGTCGGACCGCGCTCTTATAAGTGAGGCACTCCTCACAGGGCATGGGGTATGTGGACGGGAAGGGGCTGGGCCGGGCGCGCGATGGTATCGCGGAGCCCATTGTGGCGGCGCCCACTGTCGGCCGCTGCGGCGTGTGCAGCGTCGAGGAACAGCAGGCGCTGGCAGGTATGTGTTTGCATTATGTTTTCCTCCTTGGAGCGACTGGTTGGCGGTCCTCTTGATGATGAGTGCATGACAAAACATTCGTCCGTGCATTTGAGGCGAGCGTAATCCTTTAATTTCCAGAGGGTAGTACATTCATCGCCATGACACTTTACTGCAGACGAAGATGCATGTGCAAATGGTTAAACTTTGCTCTGCTGTCCCCGCCCGCAGTCAGGAAGACGCGGGCGCTGCAGCGGGCGGCCAAGGAGGGGAAGCAGCAGCGCGGGAGGGGGGGTGGTGGTCCCCTGGCGGCCCTCGGCGGCGTCAGCAAGGTCGCCGGCGCTGCCGCCGCTGCGGCCGGCCGCGCCAATGGCGGCAAGCGTGCCAGCAGCAGCGGCGCCAAGGCCAGCGAGAAGAAGCGGCGGAAGCGGCAGAAGGTGGAAGCCCGCCTGGGGCTGCCCTCCACGTCGCTAGCGAACCTCACCATGGACGAGCTGCTGCAGGGTGGGTGATTTTCATTGAATTTACCCTAAGCTCGTGCAGTAACAGCCTCTCGGCATCTTAAGCACCAGACCAGTTGTCTCGCCACGCATCAGGCTGTTCACTAACCTTTGCCGCCAGGCGTGAGGGTCGCTGCCTGCCTGTCATGCACTGTCGTGAAGATGACTTATCGAGCAAACTGCGCAGATGGCGGTAAAATCCTGGAGCTGTACTACCAGCGGCACCCGGGAGCATACGCTGCTGCAGGCGCGGCATTTGTGTGACTCGTCCTCAAGCACAGGGCGGCGTGGTCGAGCTGCGTGGGTCACTGTCAATTCCACATTCACCCGCCGCCGCTCCTCGATACAGGGTGTGAGGTGGCAGCGCTTTGACAGACCTACTCATGGCACGGTGTCATCAGATGCACCAGCAGCAGCGTGCGAGTGGCAGCAGCGTCAACAGTGAATCACTTTGCTGTGTGAGGGCCAGATCGGAGCGTGTGGATGTATGTCTACATGATCTCCTCAGCGCCTTGATTTCGTTCTCAGTGTGAATGCCACAGGTGTCAAAATGACTTGTGATACACAGATAAATCTAAGTGCACAATGCATGTCTGAAGGCTACAGAATCTCTCGGACGTTGCAAGTCTTGTCTGAGAGCTACAAAAGCTGTCCGAGAGCTGTACAACACATTCAGACGTTGTACGTCTTCTTGGACACCTGCTGCACATCGCCATAGCTCTCCAGCTCCTTTATGTCCTCCATCGACCCCAGGAACAGCGGCAGTCGCTGGTGCGTCTCCTCCGGCTGGATGTCCAGGATTCGCCGCGTGCCGTCCGAGCCCTGCCAACGGTAGGGAAAAGGAGACTCAGAGAGAGGGTGGGTCAGGGCAGCACCGATAGAGCCGCTTGCGGAGCTGCACGGGTCTCCATCTTCAATCCAGCATTGCTATCCGGACGCCGGGGCAGCTTGGCATGCAGACAGAGGACCGCGCAAGGCCTGCCGACAGCATCACCTCATACTGACAGAACACTGATAATCGAAACGTGGCGCAGAATTCATTCACCGACATTAGTTTGTATCCTCACCCTGCCGCCGGCGTTCTCTGCGAGGAAGGCCAGCGGGTTGGCCTCGTACACGAGGCGCAGGTGGGAACGCGGATTGGCACACCAGCCGCCGTATATGCAGGTTCTGTGGAAATCTGCCACCTGCCGGTGCAGCATGCCGCATCAGCCGCATGTAGACGCTGCTGCAGGCGTGTCCAGGTATCACACATGCCCGGATCCATCTGTTCCGCTGGCGAGATGTTTTGCGCATGCAAACATAGTGTAGAGTCTTCGTGCAACAGGCCAGTGCATTTTCCTCTTATTTTCACGCAGCAGGCGTACCAAGGAGCACACGTAGCGGGCGCTGTACTGTTTGGGGTGCTGCCCCTTGCCCTGCCGGATGGTGTCAACGTACTTCTGCAGGCCCGCCGGCCAGTCATGGTACCGCGCGTCGTTCAGCGAGTAGATCTGGCCTGCATGAGAGTGCTATTTGATGAGGGTGGTATTAATTCACACGTAAAGCTGGTCTTGATCAGGCAGGCTGTGGAACGCCGCCGTTGCAGAGACTTCTGCAGCGTACATTTGCGCACGGATTCTCAATGTCGTATCACAGCATGCACCCGCGCTGCGTGTGGCCGCACCTCTGGAGGGGATCCTCAGGTCGGGGTGCGTCGCCACGAACCCGCCGATTGTGGCGTCGAGCGTGAAGCCGTTGACACCGCGGCCGCGGAACGTCGCCACCAGCATCGTGGCACTCGAGTACAGCGCATACCTGCACTGACCACTTGTTTTTATCATATATTACCTACGTGCCAGCACACATCACATCTGGCACAGCACCTCGGGTAGGACGGTGATCTCACAGATTGCCGGTCTGCTGCAGATGCACATGCATCACGTGCCTGGCTTCAGGTCGACTCGCGACTCACAGCCTGCATACGCATTTGTACAGAGAATGGCACTCGGGCTGGCAGCTCACCCTGAGGCGAGGAGCTCGGACCCTGGCTGCAGCGCCGCACTGGCTGCTGCCTCCCCTGACGCGCACGGCCGCAGCCATGTCAATATCGGGAGTCAAGGAAAGAGCGCCAAGCATGTGGACCTTGCACAAGGCACCATTTAGTCTTGACCAAATACGGGCGAGCTGAATGCCCACCCTCAGGAGTGTCAACAGCAAACGAGACCATGCAAACACAGGATCTGGACGCTTGTGCAAGATGACGTGCCTGCCTGCTGCGGCGGCACGCTGTAGATGCCAAAGATGGTGCCGGTGGGGATGGAGCACTCGATGTTGCGCGAGCCGTCCAGGGGGTCGAACACCACCACATAGCGGCCACTTTCGTCCAGCACCACCTGTATGTCGGCATCAAGGAAGCCTGGGTGGACATCTACCAATTCTCCTGACTAGGCTCGGACTAGGCTTGTCCGTCATTGTCTCATTTCCAAGCGGAAGACAATCCAGATGGCTGGCGCCGACCAGCATGGATCACAAAGCTGCCAGGCCGCCGCAGGAGAGGCGCCCCATTTGCACCCCATATCGCCACAGTTGTGCTTGCGCTTTACAGGGCTTCTTTACCACCCAAGCTCTGGACATGTGGGGATTTAGGAAACTATCAAAGGACGCACCGGCTCGTCATCCTCCTCTGATGCGAGGACCGCCACCAGCCCGCCGCCGGTCCCCGGCCGGCGCGGCGCCGCCAACGCCGCTTTAAGGATCTCGTTCTGCAGGGCACGCAAAGCCATCGCTGGAGGAGTGCGCCAGAATGTTGTACACATCAGTACGTCGTCTTTTATTTTCTGTGCATTTCTCCATTCCAAGGAGAGCTCAAGTCTTTTGTTCCTGTCTGGGCGACGTCCAGTGACATCCGATGGACCTCACTGCCACGATGTCGAGCTTCTTGGGCGCATCACGTGCATCGCTGTGGCCGGGGGCGTCGCCGTCGGCAAATGCGCCGCCCAGCTGGTGGATGGCAGCCTGCACACATGTTCCGAAAAGAAACGTGTTACAGATCAGGCAGGTCCTCAGAATCAGTCAGGTCCCGAGGGGCGTCCGCCCTCCAGCTTGTCACGAGCCTAGATGGATTACCCATGGTTTGCAATTTGGTTTGCACTTCGGCCCTGCAGGAACCAGAGGTGTTCAGCACCTGCGAGACCGCAAACGCGATCTGCTTCACGGCGGTCTGCAGCGCCGCAAACAGCAGGGTCATGTCCCCAGCATGGCCTGCGTCGGCGCCACTGCCTGCATCCAATGCGTCGGCCTCCTGAGCAATCCAGCCCGTCAGCGTCTGCAGCGCCCTACAAACGAATTCAGAGAATTTCAGCGGAGAGCTGGATGCCAACCTTGCGCCGCGTCATACTCGGTTGCCATGAGCATCTCAAAACCTGAGCGCGGCACTGACATGCGCATGCCATTCACGCATTCGCCATTGGACGTCATGCACGCATCACGTTTGCCGCTGCGCAGTCCCACCACCATGCTCACCTGGTCTCGCCTTCTCCTACTGCCGCCACGACTGCCCGGCTGCTCGAACGCGCTGCCATGTTGGTGTTGTTTATCGATGCTATCGGCAGTTCCGAGCGTCTGTGATGATGTACTGACGCCCGCAGCTGTGCGCCCCCTGCGTGTCCCGCAGCCGCAGATGCGCTGCTCACGAGGCACCCGCCTGAACTCCTGGGCGATCTCTCTGTATGAGAAGTTTTGGAAGGAACGCGAGACTGAGACGCGCTCTGGAACGTGTGAAAGCCTGTCATGAGCCGCTGCTCAGAATGCGCTATTCGCGCGTTGCCTATTGCTGCTGCAAAACGATGAGACGGAGCCTCGAAGCAGGTGTGGATCGCTGATCAAATCCTCTGTGTTGCAGTCAGCATGACGTCAGAATGACCGACAACGCAAGTTGGCATGGCTTGTTGAGGATCGAGGATCCAGATCACCGCAGGACAATCCTTGTTATTCCGTGCTATAAGCCCTTCCGACTAGCCGCAGGACAATCAACGGATTGCAAATGAACAGTGAGAGTACTTACAAGTGCGCAACTGGCATGATGCCCCATCAGGCAGCCAGGGGTAGAAGTGGCGGCAGCGGCGCACATGCAAGATGCCTGGAGTCGGGGTCTGCAAGATGCCTGGAGCGCATCGATGATCGCAACGGTCAGATCTTTAGAAAACATCGCCTTTGTGTACCACACGGAGACACTGCACGCTAGGAGTCGAGATTCCAATGCTCACCCTGGCCACTATCCCGAGCTCTGATGCAAGCGGCAGCGCCTCTTGGCCAGAACCGACCGCTTGACAAACACTAGTATGACAACAGCTGCCGCCACGCACATCTTTGTCTGTTGCGTGTGAATGCGGCACGCTGCATCTGCTCGAGGGACAGCCCCCGATCATGTCAGCTGGCGCCGGCCCACAGCTCGGCCCTGCTGTCGGGCGTCGCCGGGATCTCCAGCATGCCCGCTGTCAGGTTGCCGCCAGAGCCTGCCTGGTCCATGACCAGCAGCACGTCCGACACCGTGATGAGGTCGTGGTCCGGCGGCAGCGCCACCTCCTGGAGCAAAGAGGCCCGTGCCAGGCGATGGAGTAAGCAGGGGTTGGGATTGTGTCTGTCGCAGCAGCCAGATGTGGGATCAGCAGCCAATTGCGTGTGGCACCACGTCACTGCATAGCAGGAGCGACATGGCAGCGAAAAAGAGCTGGTCGTGCGCGCAGGCCGTCAGACAAGGTGGGTGTCTGCGTGCCGACAAGGTGGAGGCTTCTTGCAAATGGTCGCAGTGTCCCCACCTGTCGGCGCACCATGGTGACACGCACAAGCCCCACTGCAGATGCGGCGCCGTCCCGCGGCGCTTCTGCCGGCAGGCCGCCGCCGCCGCCTTGCGGCTGCGCTGCCGTTGCGGCAGTGGCAGACTCTGCCGATTTGATATCTGCCTCCCCCGCTGTCGGCGCCACGGCAGCGTCCCCAGAAGCAGCCGCCTTCGAAGCAGCCGCCTGCGGAGCGGCGCCGGCGTCGCGGCTAAAGCTGACCAGGCCGTGGAACTGTGCGATGCCGTGCACCAGCAGCCTGTGGAAGCCGTCCGGCAGCCGCAGCTGCAGCTCCGCTTGGCTGGCCCCCCGCTGCTGTGCCGCCTGCGCTGCGGCAGCGCCTGCGCCGACGCTGACGCTGTCGCCGGCGCTGCCGCTGCCGTCGCCGGCCATGCCGCTGCCGTCGCCGGCCATGCCGCTGCCGTCGCCGGCCATGCCGCTGCCGTCGCCAGCCGCGTCGCCAGCTGCAAAACCGACTTTGGGCGCGACACTCGCACTGCCATCGCCACTGGGAGCAGGGGCTGTGGCGTCGCCGTCCGCCGCCGCCGCAGCCCCTGCGGCCGGCTCCGCCTCCACTGCCGCGCCAGTGTCCGCCGTCAGGCCGTGGGGCGGCAGCACGCCCAGCACCTCCCGCATGATGCGGGTCTCCAGCGCGTGCACAACATCCAGGCTGGCGCGTCGCAGCGCGTCGCGCGCCTTCCTGCTGGTGTGTGCCCACGCCTGCAGCGGAGGAAATGTTCTTGAAAACTCATTGGACACTGCTCAGGACATCTACGGGTGCTGAGATAATTCCAGCAACATCGCACACGCGTTGCCATGGCACACCGAGGCACGAGTGCGCACAAAGAAAGGGCCGTTGTGATACTCAGGCCACGAGCTTGTATCTGAGTCCTGTCGAATCCCTGGCATGCTCTGGACCACAAGGTGGGCTGCGTGACTCATGCTGCGCACCCGCAGGGCACGCAGAGCGGGGCTGGCGGCAGACCCACCGACGGCGCTAGCGCCTGCAGCCCGCTGCTCGGCGACGTGCTGCTCCCACCGGATCAGCACCCGGTGCTGCTTCTCCATGTCTGCAAACGGGTAAGCACACTTCAACATCGAGCCGAATCTGATGCCCCTCGAAGTCCAAGATCCCGAGTAGGTTTTCAGGAAGTTTCAGACGCCTCACCGATGTTCCGGAAGAGGTCCCAGATGGGCACGTTCTCGGGCATGGCCGCAGCGGCGAGCACGGTGGGGCGCGCGGCAGGGCCGCCAAAAGGCGGCGGCTTGAAAAGCCCGTCCATGTCTGCAGGGGCAAACATACGGTATTCAGCAAAGTGCACCACCAGTCGAACATTCCGGTTGTTCAAATCAAGCTGGCGCACAGCAGCCGGCGCAAAGCCCACAGCATTGCTGTAACGCTGCCTCCTGCTTTGTGTCAGACCGTGTCAGACCGTGATGCTGCGCACACAGGCACAGCAGGTGTATTTCGCTGCGAGGGGGGATGCATCTCGACCACGAGACCGCATTTGCAAAGGCGCCTCACCGGCAGCAGTCATAGCGCCCGCCATGTCGCGAAGTATCTTGTCGTTCAGCCACCGCCGACGGCGCTCACGCCCCACCTTGGAGATGGCCTGCAGCAATGACAAGGTACCATTCAGCACTCCAGGAGATTGCCACAGTAGGCATTGCCAATGTGACGCGCATTCATGCGGCTGCCGCGCATTGGCAAATACGTGGCAATCAGAGGAGCAGCACCTCCAGTTCGATCTGGTCCGCCTCGCTAGCAGGCGCGGCGCTCAATGCGGCCGTTCCCCGGAACGTGCGCTCCCAGTGCTGCTGCTGCCGCGAGCCACGCTTCTTGGCCTTGGCGCTGCCGCGGCGGCGACTGGCGTCCGCGCCCGCGCGCTTGCCGTCCGCGTCCAGGAAGGCATTCAGCGGCCTGCCGTCTGGCATGATGAAGGGCCGGCCGCTGCCGTCTGGCGCCATGCTTGCGGCGGAGACTTGGAAGCCCGTGAGGCGGCCCTGTGCCTTGAATGAGAAGAGGACCGACTACATTATACGTCGAGAGTGCTTGCGGATTAGCTGAGCATATTGGCGGCTGTCCTGTGAGACACGATGTGGGAATGAGGCTGCCACCGCGGCTGGAAACACAGCCGGTCTTCTAGGCGTGCAGCTGCCGCTGGGCGACAGAGCAAGCTTCTGACGTCCTGTTGTGATTGCTGTGCGTGTGTCTGGGATGCAGCTTTCGCAAAACTCGAAGCTAGCAGCACGCAATCCTTTCGGCAGTTGCTGAGGGAGCGACTGCTTGCTCGACCCTCAATAACCAGATATGGCTAACACCTTGTTGGACGAATGTAGTTTGCAGTGCAGCACGAAGTGGTTGACCTTCCTAAGACTGAGGAGGATTGCAGGTTGAGCGGCGCAGGTTTCCCAATCACACAGTTTGGACATTCAGGCCGAGTTTCAGGGCACCGATGACCCGCACACCAGGGCTACGTCCGCCTTCCTTTCTCCTTGAATGACATGCTGGGCATCGCTCCATGTCCGTTTCCGATCATCTTTTGCCAGAGGCGCCGTGGTGCAATATATTTGTGACCGGTCACAACCGTCACATGAAGGCTGGCGAGGCCAGTCGTCCTGCATTCAATGCATTCATGGTTGACAAAAGGGGTGACGAAGCTCATGGTTGGCACTATGAGCGGTTAGGTTGCAGGCGGGCGCGCAGCAGCCGCCCAACAGCTGGCATCGAGGATATGGAAAGGTGCATGATGCTACAGCATGTCACTGGCCATAACGCACTCGCCTGGGGCAGGCGTCCAGATGGAGAGATGGCAAGCTGTGCGTCCCAGCTTCCATGATGGACCGTCAGAGCATCGGTGCTCACATCGCGTCAGTTGTGCTTGAACAGCTTCATGCTGAACCAGCTGAGCGTGATCTGCGCGACGCACAAGGGCGGTTCTCTTACCGTTCGCTGGGTCTGGACACTCTGCGCAGAGGAGCATCAAGAGACTTCACGTGCACCAGCCTGCACCTCTTTTGCATCCAAGGTGAATGCCATATTGACGCACCGACATGATCGTCACCGGCACAGTGAGAACTACCAGCGGTGCATAGTAGCTATCCTGCTGCACGGCTCTGAGCAGGGCTGTCGAAGATGGTGCCATGTGCTTGCCGGCCTGTGGCATGGGGAAAGGCGAATTTGCGTGAACATCAGACTAACATCAGGCACATTCTGTGTGTGGGCCAAAGCGCCATGTTGAAGAAAACAATAAGACAATGCGGTACTGGACCTCCACAGCAGGAATTACCAGAAGCGAGTAAAACGCTGTAGAAGATGTTGCCAGGGCCAATGTCGTCAGGAGCACTCTGCATGCAACCCAACATGGGTTGGTGCCGTGCGGAGCAGCGGCTGGAATGAATTCATCGTAGGCACAGGCACAGCTGCAGCGCACCCCATCAGAAGCAACCTCCAGTCAATAAAGGCCTCTGTATGTGGCGTGTCGCCTTCGAGGAGGTCCTGCAGTTGCAAGGACAAACCTGGAGGGCACCGCTGAGGGATTGCGTCTGCAGCATGCGATCCGGGGACAATGGCGTGTCGCAGCAACCGGCAAGACAGGCACCTGAAAATCATGCGTCGAGGACACTCGCTTCCAGCTGGATTGCAGATTGTTCATGCTGCAAGTTCGAGCACGCACAGTGTTGGGATGAGCGGCAAGCAGGTCAAATCGGGGTCGCTTTGCTCCCTGCTTCCGCGCGACTCGGAAGCAAGACTGTTCCGGTGAAAGACGCACCGCGCGGAATCGCGTGTAGACTTTTGCAATGTGTGTGCGCACTGGTTGGTCCCCTGGCTTGATGTATGACTTCTTGCAGCCGAGCTCGACCAAACGAGTTTGATTTCCTGGTTGTTACTTCGAGCTTGCTCAACGTCAGCACAGCCACAATAATATCAGCACAGCCGCCGACTTGAAAATAACAGTTCGTGCAGCGCAAGCCAATGGCCTGCCGCGTCAGCCGGTACTTCAACGAGCCACCCCAAGGTGCAATTGTTTAAATGTCAACTAAATGATCCGCTCAGCATGATCGAGTGTTAGGAAACGACAACAGATGCCTCCTGCACAGTCTGACCAGGCCCGCCAAGCCAGCGGGTGCTTTTCCACCCACCCATCAGCGGGCGGCTGGCCCATCAGACGGTGCAATCGCCGCCACTCATGTGTGCGATTGTGTGTACAGAATCCTACACGGACTGCACCCTAAAGTTGTCCTGCTGCCCGCCGAATGCCAGCAGGCGCTGCATGTCCGGCGAGTGGTTGCTGGGCGGCGGCTGCCGCTGCGGCGGCGGCCACTGCTGCTGCGCCTGTTGCGGCGCCTGTGGGCACTGCGTCGGGTGCTGGCGTGTCGGCTGCGGCTGCGGCTGCGACTGCGGCTGCGCTGTGCGGACCTGCTTGATCGGAGCGTGGTCGTTGCACAGATCCACCACGTGCCGGATCTCGTTGCGCGTCTGCTCGCTTACCCTGCACAGCACAGAGCGCACAGTGTGAAGCCAGCAAAATCATGCGAAGGAGGTGTACGAGTGGCACTGTACTACTGCAACTACTCGTACACATTACAAAGCAATCGGGGAACTCTGAGACGGCTTCCAGGGGGCACGACGTGTGACCCCAGAATGCACTAGGCAGACCACATGAGCATCCAGAGATTCCACTCCGCCTCCATCATTGATACAGAGTGTTTTGCTCGGTTGACTGCCATGCCACCCGCCATCGCTTTTCATCCCACATGGGGTTGCCGCTGTTCCAACCCTACACTGATCACCACAAGCGCAGCAAGATATGTTCTTCATCGCCTTTGGCAGTCACGAAAAGAGCCACGCACCTGGCGTGCACGTCGTGCTGCAGGCGCTCGTTGACGAGCTCGGTGCCGGGCGGCAGGTCGCGCAGGAACCAGGGGTGCCGCAGGATCTCTGCGACCGTGATGCGCTGCTCCGGGCTCGGCAGCAGCATCTGCGCCAGCAGGTTCTGGCACGCCATAGACGCCTGCAGGTCGAGAGGCACATCGGTACATCAGCCGCGGGTCGGATGCTGCCATGCGAAAGTGAGACCCGCCTCCCAGGGTGCCAGGGGCGGCAGCACAGCTGTTTTGCCGGAGTGCCTGCAGGTTGACCACATGTTGCCCTGGCATGCCCCACAAGCACTCCGAGAAAGATGATGCTGCTCTGCAGATTGCTCGATCTGGGTTTGTTTTCGGAAAACGACATCGCGTGGACGGCGCACGTGCGTGGGGCGCTTGTACTCGGCGTTGACGATGCGCCCGATCATCTTCTGCATCTGGTAGCGCTGTCGCCGCAGGCGGAAGGGGAAGGCGCCCTCGATCATGACATACAGCATGACGCCCAGGCTCCACACGTCTGCCGCATTGCCCTTGTACTTGGCCTCTGTCAGCACCTTCACGAAGCAAAGATTAGCGTCTTGAATCTAATGCTCAGCTTTAAGTTTCAAGTTTCAAAAGCTGTTTCGGGTCCAATATCCGCGGCAGTGCCCTCCATCAGCACCTGCGATCGATCCCTGAATTCAGTGTTGCATTCCGACTAATGATCTTTGAACTCTCTGCCAAGTGTGCCAGGCGCGGAGGCGCATCAGCGGCGCCGGCAAGCTGCAGGTGCAGGGGGCTGTGCCACCTCCGGATCAGCATGGCCAGCTGTTTCTTACACGTCGACGACTCATTTGCTGACCTGTTGTCGTGCGCTCACAGCTGGCAGCAGGGCTCGCAGAGGTGTGACAGACACGACAAGGCAGGAGTTGCAGCTGCCACACAGCTGACAGGTCCTTGACTCACCCGTTTTTCTCCCAATTCGAGTTTAAGGAACGCACTGTAGACGGCATGCTTACCTGTGACACCATGTAGAGGGCCATGGTTGCGGACGGGAGCCCGCAAGCTCCACATGCTTGATGGTCGATTTCCAAAGATCCAAAAGGACGACCCCCTCGGGGGCCACATACTTGGGCGTGCCGCAAATGGTCTTGCAGCTGGAGCCCAGGCTTTCTGAATGCTGACGTTATAGTTGAAATCAAGATGACAACAAACTGCTGCTCACCTTGGGAGCCGTGTACTCTGGGCGTGCCGCAGGCGGGCTTTGCAGCCGGAGCCCATTCGCTGAATACTGTACTACATATCAAAGAGACATCCAAAAAAGATTGTTACCTCGGGGGCCATGTACTCGGGGGTGCCGCAGGCGGTCTTGCAGCCGGAGCCCAGGTTCTCCGCCTTGGAGTAGCCGAAATCGCACAGCTTGACCAGCGGCGCGCCCCGCGTCGCGTCGATCAGGCAGTTGTCCAGCTGCGCCGCACACATGCAGGAGGGGCGTCGGTGGCTTTCAGACGAACATGCTTCGAGTAGCGGCTTGATGCGCATGCGCGGCACCAGTTTCCATAGCGCATGTGGAGACCAGGTCAGATTTGTGGCTTGAGGCACAAATCTGCTGGCAAGTCCGCTGTGATTGGGCCTGCACTGCGGGCAGTCTGTGCTGCGCATGAACGGCGGCTCGCATGGCACAAATGCATGTGATTGCGCTGACCTTGATGTCGCGCAGTGCTATGCCCAGGCGGTGGCAGAAGTCCACCGCCAGCGCGATCTGCTGGAACAGCCACCGGGCGTCCCCCTCCGGCAGGCCTCTCTGCAGCACATTCATCCGCATGTGAATTGCTGAACGAAAGAAGGAAACATGTGAATGCTGGGAGGAAAAGGAAACAACTTCAGTATCCGCTATCTGCACCACAGTCACATTATGTGGCGCTGCAATTTCTCGCCAAGACGAGCAATATACCTGCTGGAGCTGCGCAGTGGCGTTGGACATATAACGTGGTAGCTGGTCAGGCAGGATGGCAGGCCAGCAGCCTGCAAAGTCAGCAAGCAGGAAGGTGCGCACGTCTGGGATGCGGTGCATCTGGACCCACTGCGCCAGGTCGCCGCCGTCGACATACTCCATCGCGATGCCCAGGTGATGCGGCGTCAGAAACACCTCCTGCATGTTGATCGGTGTAGCACCTTGGCACGAGAAGGGGTGGAAGCACAAGCAGTGCTGGAATGTGCGGCATGCAAGAGGGCACAAGTGTGCGCCGACAGCAGCGCACGGATCGGCAGGCCCCCATGATTGCACACCTTGAGCTGCACGATGTTGGGGTGCTGGCCGCACTCGCTGAGGTGCAGCAGCTCCCGGCACAGCACCTGCTTGCTGTGCTCCCCCCGCGGAATGAATCTGCGGCGCATGCGGCACATGCATGTCAGCACCCGCAGCTGCGCAGCCAGTGCGTCGCCCACACTGCTTGTGCCGCTTGCAAAAATTTGTGCGTGGACTCAGATGACATGATCATGTGAGGCCTTGGATGATCACACTTGCAATTACAAAGTGCGAGACGGGACACGTACTTGATGGCGACGCGCTCCCAAGTCTCCTGATTTTGTGCCAGCTGCACGAAGCCAGACGCGCCCCTGCAGCGGCACATGAGCTTCCTCAAACATCGGCGCGAACTTCCAGCCCTTGACGCGTTCAGATTCTGCGCACACAGACCGGGAGAGGCTGCAGCATTGCCCCCTGCTAGTTTGCCAAAGGAACCGCATGCACAGAAGATCATGTGCCTCACCGGTTGAGGTCCGCGATCTTGACATACTTGCTGCTCATGAACAGCGGCTGCTGCAGCGCGAGGGCGTCCAGCATGCTGGCGACCTTGGCGCGGTCCACGGCTGCTGCCGTTGACACCGCCTCCTCAACGCCGTGCACCGCGCATTCGGAGTCCATGGCCTCCGCGCCCATGGCGAACTGCTGCTGATACTGCTGCTGCTGGTAGTCGGCCGGCGGGAAGCCGTAGGCGTCAAAGCTGGAGCGCACGCTGTCGTCCGAGGCCTGGCGGCAGGGCTGTAGCTGTTGCGGCGGCAGGAGCAGGCAGCCGCCCGTCTGCGTGCGCACACACACAAGGAGTTGGCAAACTGCAGAGGGACGAGCACCACGCAACGCCTGCGGCCCAGGCAGTGAGTGAAGGAGGCGGCGGGAGCCAGAATGGCCAGGATGGTTGCGGACGTGATCTGCAAGATAGACACAAGGTCAGGTGCACACAAGGTGGCGCAGTCACAGTCCACAGAGAAGGCTGGTGTGCCCCCTATATGCCTGATCGAGCACACGATTCCTGGCGTGATATGAGCCCTTGCTATCGGCGGGCTTGCTGCTGGCAAGCGGAGCAGGCCCTGACCCTGCATCTCCTGTGGTACGAACCTGTTCGTTCGATGCGCGGAGCACCCCACCCCAGCCTCACTCATGCGATCCTCGTCAGTCTCAAAGCAAACATTGTCAGCTACGAGTGCCTTGCCGCGCGTGCCGTCTCACGAAGAAATAACTGCACAACGCGTCGGCAAGAGGCCCGCAAGCAATCGTGCAGCGGCTAGCGACATTTGGGGCAACGGCAGTCAGATGCAACAGCCCATAGATTATGAGCTGGGTGAGCTTGCCATCCTGGGCAACCATGGGCGGAGCGAATATCGGAAGCTTTCCGGAAGGAAGGACGGTGGAATGACCTTACGACGTGTTTTGTTCCGCCGCACCTGCATGTTCTGGGTGCGGCTGCGAGCGGATAAATCCCAGCCTCTTCAACGGGTGCCTACAGGCTTGCTGCTATTCGTGATTCCGGGGGCGAAGTTCCGTGTCAGTGCCGGTCCGCCCACGGTGAGTTCGCTGCCGGATGCGCCTGCCCGTGCCAACGAGGGCCAATAAGACTGATCGTCGCTTGCTGCCTGAAACAGTGACTCATGGTGTACTCGAGGACAAGTCTGGCTGCCTGCTGCTAGAGCCACGTTGTGCCCTGGAAGAGATCTCCACGTGAGGAGGTTGTGCTTTTTACTATTTATTTTACTATCATCCTCCCAAAGCGCACGAAACTGGGGGCTTTCCTGCCTGCCGGCCTACTCCCAAAAGGAACTGTTGTGTTGCCCCGAAACGTTGTAGCTGGCGATGGGTGCTCGATAAGGCGGTTGAATGGAAATCCGCGAGGATCTGCAACCGGCGTGGCGTGCGAGGATCTCAACGGGATGGTGTACGAACGATCGCAGTAATGCCACCAGCTTCGCAAAACCCTCATGGGTGGGTACAGTGTCTGGCTTTGCGTGAGTCGGTGCCGTCAGCACCTCCACAAACTAGTCATACTGCTCTTGTGCCGCATGCTCCAGCGGGCCAGGGCATACACCCATACGGCTCGCTGAGCGCACCGGGCTTGGACAGCTAGGTATGTGGGGCTGCAGCCCTACACCTGATGACGAGCAGCCGTTATGTTATTGTCCAGGCACGACTCCAGCGCCTCCAAGCTCCAGCGCCTTAGCCATGACTGAGGCGCCTTTGCAGAGCGTGGAGGCGCCGCACGGTCATGGCGGTTGCGGCCAACGATGCCGTGCAGGCCGGCAGCAACGCCGGAGGCAGCCTGTTTCTGCAATGATACCGCTGATATGGCCTATAGCCGGCTCTGCATCCCGCCTGCAAAGAAAAGACGTTCTCTGGTAAGGACACGCCTGCCTCTTATTGAGTGCATGGTCTGCTCACAGCAGGTGCAGCACGAGTACCGCCAGCTGGGAAGAGGCAGCGGGCGCCAGGATTACCTGAGATGACAAGCGTCTCAGCTGTGATGTATGAGGCATCGTCGGAGGCGAGGAATGCGACCGCCGCCGCCATGTCCTGCACCAGTGAGTCAACTCTTTAAAAGCTGCTCAAGCCGATATTATGGAAGCTCGGCGCCTTTTCCGCTAATACTGACAGGGCAATGTCAGCAGGCTCCTACATGTGGCGTGCCGAGCCGCCCCAACAGCGTCATGTCTTCGTTGGCACGCCGGGCCTCCTCTGATTCCAGCAGCGAGGACGCAAATTTCGTAGGCACAAAGCCTGCAGCAGATGACTGTGGACATGGGTGATATGGCAGGGTGGCGCCATCCTCTTGTCGTGAACGTCCTGAAGTCGTATATTAGTTGCAGAAATACACAATGCAATATTCGAAGATCGGCCGCACCTGGCGCGATGCAGTTGACCCGGATGCCGTCGCCGCCGAGTTCCGCCGCCAGCGCCTTTGTGAGCCCCAGAATCGTGGTTTTGCTCACCGCGTACCTGGAGAACATGTGCCGAGACATCAGCAGCAGGCTAGCGTGACCGGTGTGACAAGCATCAGGCACGCTAGGCTTGGCAGGGGCCGCATCATTTAGAACATGGCGACCAAAGCGCACATTCCAAGGGGCTGAATCGGATTGAAGGCGCTAAATGACGCGTTGAATATGACTGAACCACCCTGCAAGAAAGGAAGGCGATCTTGACTTGTGAGGAACATCAGACGACGTGGGAAAGGCAGCACTGGCCGCTTCGCCACAGACCCATTAATCAGTCACCCACCTTGGTCATGTGCTTCGCAGCCTCCCGAGTCAGCCAGATGGCACTGCGCACGTTGATCTCCAGAATTTTGTCGATGACCTGCGGCATAGAGGCTGAGTCTGGAGTGTGGCGCTGAGTCACCGCTGGAATAGAATCAGCACGAATGATGTCCTATCAGGGCTTGGAGGGTCTGGACCAACAGTCTCACCTTGTCCTCCATCTGCAGGATGGGACCTCCCGCAGGGTTGACTGCCGCATTGCTGACCAGGATGTCGATGTGCTGCCTGCCAAACTCTTGTAGTGTGGCCTGCGCAGCATGGAATCTCAATCCGAAGCTATCGTGACGGTGCTGGGAGGGACCACTGTTTGAAGTCCACTGTTTGAAGTGCACTGGTTGGAGGCTTTCACGTGGTGACCATGCAAACGGCAAGTACGCTCTGCAGCCTCAGTGACTACTGTGGCCCTGTCAACAGGTAACGCTATTGATGCTTGCAACCTGATACTTGCTGCCGCGGCCTTGCAATGATACCCTCGCATGCCCCGACACATCTTGGGAACAGGCCCTCGCAGCGACCCACCTTGATCAGATGCTGGACCTGATCGAGGCTGCCGACGTGGCACGCGACGCCGCGGACATTCAGGCCTTCCTGCCGCAGCGCCGCCACTGTTTCGTCCACATTTTGCTGCTTGCGAGAACTGATCATGACCGCCGCCCCCTCCTGCGCAAGCCGTCGTGCGATGCCCAGCCCGATGCCTGCGTGATCACACCTGGTGTGAGAGTATGATGTGGTGATACGATGAGGAGACAGCCGGCGTGGAGCATGCATGCATGCAAAGGCATGCATGATGGGAGACACCCGCGCATACATGACGGGACACATGCATGGCGTGTGCCGCCTCCAGCAGATGAAGTCTCGGCAGATCTCGCACGTCGGCATTTGCAGATAGTCACGTCTGCCAGAAGCATGTTCATGGCAGTGCTCACCTGCCGTCGCGGCGGTGACGATGGCCAACTTGTCTTCTAGCCTCCTGGGCATGGCTGCAGAGGTGGCCATGGTGTCAGCAGGCTGTGCAGTACCGAGTCTGAGGTGGACTGGATCCTCTGAACCCCAAAGTCTTGGTTGTCAGGTGGTCAGCCAATGTATGACTCGCGGATTACAGCCTTGCGTGACGAAAACAACAACAGCCTCGAGCAGTGCAGCGCCCTAGAGCTTTGTTGTATGGCGCAACGAATACAATGCACCGCGCAGTATTGCCTGCACATGCTGACAACGCCATTGCACTCCGATGACGCAAGATCTCTCTCCGGAACACACGCCAGAAGATTGCGCGCAGTTGACAGTGCAGCTGCAAGTACGCACGCAAGATAATAGCCAGGAGCATGATCTCCATTTCATCGTAGTCTTTCAAAGTAAGATTTTATGCCCGCTGAACCTGCAGCACGTCTGCGCACTGTCGGCTGTTCAGTTGCTTTTTCCACTCGGATCGTCTCGCCTGCGCACTTGCCATCAGTCTGGCCCTCACTGACCAGATCGCGGCAGCATAAAGGCTCGAAATTCATTTAGGTGTTCAGATCGATCCCACGCTGTGATCGATAACGATGCATCTGCAAGCCGACACCAGCTGCACATCTTCCGACAGTGATGCAGCACCGCTCGGCTTCATTGGGAACGAGTTCTCCGCTGCAGATGGCTACAAAATCCTCGAACACATCGGCGGCGGCTCGTTTGGCGAGGTGTGGCACCCATGTTGCGGCCATTGAATGCTGCGGCGATGCACGCCGGCCTGTCGCGTCCGGTCTACCCTCTGCAGGCTCGTTGAAGCTACAAAATTGTCATTACACCCACCATTACTCGAACATCCTGCAAGGTGGTGAAGGCACGACACAAGGCGTCGGGCCGCGTCGTGGCGCTCAAGCGCGTGTGGCAGAGCGGCGGCTGCTTCGGCGGCGGCGGCGGCGGCGGCGGCGGCAACGGCGGCGGCCACTTAGGCGATCTGCCGCCGGCGCTGCTGCGCGAGGTGCACGCGCTGCAGGCGGTGCAGCACGCCAACGTCGTGCAGCTGCACCGCACCTTCAGGCTGGTGCGCGACCTCTGAAGCACCTTTCTGATAAGAAATGTGCACGGCCATGACAGCCCTGCAGCAGGCCATCAGACGCAGCGTTTATGATTGCCCTACGAGCTTCGTATAGGTCTGGGACACTTCGAGACAGACTTTCTCACATGCCAGACATTGATGCCGCTTTGGACAGCATTCTGCCCGCCGTCATGCACCTGGCAGTGAGAGGCTGCATGCCGCCGATGAGCCGGTGTTTTGCCTCGCTGGTAATGGCACAGGCCGGGGGTCCTTTGCCTTCACTCATCCGCATTGCATCCAAACGCGCAGGGCGCCTCGCTGGCCCTAGAGATGGAGTACTGCTGCACCGATGTGGCGGTGCTGCTGCGGGCCGCCAGGGCGCGCGGTGAACCGCTGCCGGAGCCTGCTGTGCGACTGCTGGCGCGGCTGCTGCTGGCCGCCGTCGCGGCGTGCCACGCGGCAGGCATGCATTCAAATCCAGTGCCTGCCACACGCTAGAGTGCTTGCCACCCCCGATGTGGACCTGGCAGGTCGCGGCAGATCTTGTGTGAGCAGTTGCATGCTGCGCTCCCAACGAAAACGTCCATGATCCAGCAAATTCTGTCCCCGAAAGCTTGCTCGCCCATGCAGGCGTTCTGCACCGGGATGTCAAGCCGGCAAACCTGCTGCTGCGGGAGGACGGCTCTCTGGCGCTTGCCGACTTCGGGCAGGCGCGCCCGCATGCCGCGGCGCCAATGGCCGCGCCTGCGCCCGCAGCAAGCGGCAGCAGCCGCGGCCGTGTGCCTGCGCTGCCAGCGCCGGCTTCAGCTGACACCGGCACAGCAGCTGAAGCAGACTTAGCGAGCAATGGCGGGGACTCGCCCGTTGGCCCCAGGGCAGCGGCGGTTGCTGCGGCGGAAGCGGATGCGGAAGCGGGACTTTACACGGCGGCGGTGGCGACGCGGTGGTACCGGGCGCCGGAGCTCCTGCTGGGCTGCCGGCGCTATGGCGGCGCTGTCGACATCTGGGCCGCCGGCTGCACCCTTGCAGAGCTCCTAGGCGCGCTTGCGCCTTTGAAGCGATCATTCATCCTAAAGCCCCTCTGCTGTGTTGCAAGGCGGCGCCATGCAAGCAGGCATTCAATCCACAGCCCCTCTGCCTGGCACTGTTGCATGGCGCCTGACCTGCGGCCATTGACCAGTTGCCGGCACGATGGCAGACGAGAGGCACGAAACCGGTCCGCGTTTCCGCATACCATCTTGCCGAGCCCAAACCCTCATCCCACTACACAGGCGGGGCGCCGCTGCTGCCCGGCGAGAGCGACATCGACCAGCTGGGCCGGGTGGCCCAGATGTACGGCGGCCTGAGCGCCGAGGCCTGGCCGGGCATTGCCGCCGCGCCGGACTTTGCCAAGCTGCGCTTCCAGCCGGTGCCAGCGGTGCCGCTGGCGGCGCTGCTGCCGGGGGCGTCTCCGGCGGCGCTGGCGCTGATGTCCGGCATGTTGCGCCTCGATCCAGGTGAGCCTCTTTCTGCCCAAATATGGACAAGTGTACAAAAGTAAGCAGGACGTGCCTGTGGCGCAGTCTTGGCAGCCTTGGCAGCGCTGGCGCTGCTGTCCCACATGATGCGCCTTGATCCAATGGTGAACTTTTTGCACGCTGCGCTGATGGAACTGCGCTAAATGGCTCGGCGATCCACAAAGGAAGAATGAGATGGCTTCTGGCAGTCTCAGCTGTGCTGTATGCTGAGAGTGATGGCAAGTCGTGTTGTGGTCTGCCACCCAGGCCGCCGCGGCACGTGCGCGGCACATGCGGCCGGAAATCTCTTAGTTGTTTGCATCGCCATGTGCAGGGAGGCGACCCACTGCAGCGCAGGCGTTGCAGGATCCGTACTTCGCCACCGAAGACGAAGCTGATGGGGCGCGGCTGCTGCTGCGAGCGGAGGTGGCAAAAGCGGTGGCACACGCAGACGCAGAGCGGCAGCGGCGGCATGAAGCGCTCGCGGCCTTCGAGCAGGAACTGGCAGCGCTGTCGTCCTGATAGTTGTTCAGGGTGGCTGATAACTTGAACATGGGCCGTCACGAGTAAGAGGGACCCGGCAGAGTGACTGTGAGATGGTGAGCACGTGGTTCTGGCCGTGTCCCACCGACGGCTGGGGTCCTGTCCGGCAGGTTCTTGGCAAATTTGGCTGTGGCACGGAGGCATACATAACTTTAGAGTTCCCAGGATTACATTACTTGATTATTAAAATCCATCAAAACAACAACGCCGCACAGAGACTGCTGGCCTACCACCATCTTCAGTGAGCACTCAAATCTGCCAAACATTAGCAACCGAGCAACACATTCAGCGAATGTATGGGCCCACCATTGCATGTTCGCCGTTGGCGCAAACCAGAGACTGCCGCCTGGGATGATCCAACTCCAGCTGACACGCCAACATGTAGGTATGGCGCCTTAATCTGAGTCGATAGGTTCCTACGTTTTTAAACTACGAGGTTCCAAAAGAATACTTGCTTCCACAGCATCGGACGTCCACCTGATGTCCGAGCACCTCTCAGCGCGGAACCCACGGTCAAATGCCCCGCCTGAGCAACGTCTATCTCCTGTACAAACGAGCATGCGCCCGGGTGTCGATGCCCGTGCATGTGTACCCCGGGCGCAAAGCCGCCAGGCGCTACCGCCTGTCATTCAGGTTGACGGACTCGAAGGCTGCCTGGATGTTGCTGAGCGAGGAGCGTGTCTGGTCCCGCCCCGCCCTGAGGTGCACGCGGCCCCCTGCGCCCCAGCAGCCACCCTTGTCACCAACGTATGGTGCCAGCTTCTGCATTTTTATTACGGCCTATCAAACGGAGCTGTTTTTGGATCGATGCTTGGCGTGAGCCGCCACTGCGGCAGGGCCAAGGCGGCTCTGCCAAGCAAAGGAACCCACATCTACGTTTTCCCTTTCAAAAGCAGGTTCTCGCATGAACTATGTCAACAGTGAAATTGCATCTGCGCTAAGCCGGGCGGCGGGTGCATCGCGTCCCAGTTCTTCTAGGTGCACCCGATGAAGTGCGGGTCCGCTGGGCAGAGGCATGCTTTCCGAAACTGAAAGTAGACGAGAGTAGATGAAAGGGAGACCACACCTGTGCTGACGCCAGGCGGCGGGTGCACCGCGTCCCAGTTCTTGTAGGTGTACCCGATGAAGTGCGGGTCTGCGGTGCGGGCACCGCTCGACCGCCGCCGGCCGCCTGCCGGCGCCCCCACCTCCTCCTGCGGACAGCGGAACGTGGCATGTTGTTGCCAATTCGACACTTGTGGCAAGCACCACCGAGCTTTGCAGTATGCGCTCTGGAGCGCTGAAACCATTTCCGCACGACGGACAGGCTGGGCAACGCCCCCCCTGCTTCCTGTGCCTGGCCTCAGAGGTGTCGGGCTGAACCTCTAGAGGATACAACAAAGCCACACCGCCCAGGCAGGTAGAGGCCAGGAAGGCATGGCGCAGCGCACCTCAGTATTGCGATATCTTTGAGCTGACAGGCCTTGTCGCCATGCTTGAAGCACCCACAGTTGCGTCAAAAACAACGTGAGACAACTCGAGGACGAGGTCATGCGACGCACCTCGAAGTTTTCGAAGTTGCTGGTGTCCAGCTCGTGCGTGACGACGGGCGTGTATGGCGGCCGCTGACTGTACAGGCGGTCCCAGTCTACGCCATTGAAGAAGGGGTGCGACTGTGCGTGCAAAATCGGCAAGTCAGCAACAACGGAAGTCGGGCTGAGGGGTCTGGAAACCAAGGGAGAGCAGGGGTATCTGCCGCAAGCGCTACTCAGTGTCCACGAGGCGCCTTTGCCAAGGTTCAGGCCCCAGCAGCCTGCAACAGACGCGAGACAGGAGGTACTGGGCTGCGCATTCGGGAGGTGAGGTGTTGAGGCTTCGTCACAGGCCTGCATGTGTTGCTTTTGTGCTCAGCACCTGTTGCCGTCCCGCATGCTGACCCGCATGCCGACCGACCTGTTGCCTAGCAAGTAGCAACTCTACGCTGGTCTCGATGCATGCAGGCACGATTCTGAGATCTGCCAGGCTCAGCCAGGGCTCCCGCAATGATCTCGGCGGCGCCATGGGCGGGCTGCAGAAGCAGTTCTCCGATGGAATTCCAGGCTTTCGCAACCCGCAAGTAAACCCCCATCACCTTGATCTCGGCTGCGCCGTTGGTGCCGCCACGGTGCTCCACATCGCACAGCAGGCGGCGGATGAGGTCTTCGGCCAGCGGTGTAGTTTATTATTTTACAAGAACAAACCCCTCCAGTTTAACCCCACCACCTTGATCTCGGCTGCGCCATTGGTGCCGAGGCGGTGCTCCACGTCGCACAGCAGGCGGCAGATGAGATCTTTGGCCAGAGGCGGCACAGCCACCTCCGCGGGGAAGCGCAGGTACTGCCGCCAGTTGACGATCTTGCGACACGTCTGCATAGGCTCGTCTGCACAATGTGAGCAAGGGCGGTCAGCCAAGCTTGTCCGTATGCGAGCCGGGTTGCTGCAATGCTTTGCACGTTGGGGCATGCGGGCGGCACTCCACTTGGCGCCCTGCGATCAGCTCCCATTGGCAGCTCCATATGTTGCATGCGTCATGGCTGCCAGGGATGCTCAATCCAGGTCAGGATTTCAGGGCGCCTCTGGCCTGACGGGTTCATCAGCTGCTTCTGCACACCCGAAGCACTCGTAGGACGATACACATTCACTGTCATGGCGAAGTTTTCAGAGGGTTTTGAGTCCGCGCACCAGAGTAGAAGGGCGGGTAGCCGACCAGCATCTCGAACATGATGGCGCCGAGGGACCACCAGTCGCACTCCAGGCCGTACCCCTTCTTCAGCAGCACCTCCGGCGCTATGTAGTCTGGCGTGCCCACCGTGCTGAATGCCTGCCGCACAGATACGTCTCGGTTCGGGCTGTTGGTTTTGGGCCTTCACTTCCAGTCTGCCAGTGTTTTGAGCTTTCTCCAAGTCAGCAGCACAACTCTTGAGGTGCCTCGGCAGGCAGCCGGCAGGCAATGTTGAAAGTCAGCTGCGACACATACTGGGTACGGCACTACACGCCTGGCCGCAGGGATGTGCGCGTACCAGCTTGCGCCTGTTGGCGTGCCAGTGCTGTAGCTGCTCCTGCTGCGTGCGGGCTGAAGCTGCCGCCGGCGGCAGCCTGGAGGACCTGCGGCGTGCAAGAAACGTGTTGAGAACGACATTCCGACAAGGATAGGCGGCACATATCCAGTTTGTTTGCTCGCCGCAGATCCGCCGCCGCCAGCATCGCAGCCGGCTGCGTGCAGGCACGCCAGGCCGTTAAGGCAGGCTGTCGCGCTGTGGCGGCGCCGGCTGCCGTCACCTCAGGCAACGCGATCTGGGACAGCGGGCATACAGGGGCACAGGCTGCATTGCATGGTGCAGAAGAGGGAGGCAGGATTCATTGCGACACCTGCTCCGCTGCTGGCCCTCGTTCTCCAGGATGGAGGTGAGCGCATGTCGTGTGAAATGTAGAGATTGGAACCACGCCAAATTGACAATCGAAATTAAGCGGCACCTGCTCTGCTGCTGGCCCTCGTTCTCTAGAATGGAGGTGAGCGCACTCGACAAATGCAGAGACTAAGATCACCCAACATTAACAATGCCAACTCAAAGCAGTACCTGCTATGCTGCCTGGCCTCCAGGATGGAGATGAGCGCCATTTGTCAGATTTCTACAGATTGAAAACCTTCCAATATCGACAATTGAAACCAAAACGGCACCTGCTCTGCTGCTGGCCCTCGTTTCCTAGGATGAAAGGAGTGCATGCGTGCAGACTGATCTCACCCAGATGGGATATTGATACCAAATCGGCACCTGCTCTGCTGCTGGCCCTGGTGCTCCAGGATGGAGGTGAGCGCAATTTGTGTACAAACAGATATTGAAGCCACCCAAATTCCTCAACATCAAAGCGGCACCTGCTCTGCTGTTGGCCCTCGTTCTCCAGGATGGAGGTGAGGGCGCTCAGGTCCACCGGCTTGCACAGCCCAAAGTCGGACAGCTTCATGTGGCCCCGCGCATCCAGCAGCAGGTTGTCCGGCTTTATGTCCCTGCGCCACACGCGTCATAAATTTACACGCGTCGTGTCCTTGTTGTTTGATTCGGACTGAGGCTGTCGTACAGAGTCCGACAGCTTCATGTGGCCCCCGTGCATCCAGCAGCAGCCTTCTTCAGCTTGTATGTCCCTGCGTCACACGCCAAACTCTAAACCTTGCGTCATGTTATCCTTTCGTTCCGGTCAAAGTTATAGTTGTAACCATAATTTCAGTCTCGAGCGGAGTTGGGACAGCCTCATGTGGCCCCGTTGCTTCCTACCGGGCTGGAGGTCCATGCATCGTTCTGCAGGAACATCAAGCCAGCTGGATGCAGGAGCGCGTGCGCCCTGCAACAGAACAGAGCGTGGCCCCCTGCAGCAGGTGCACAAGCACATGCGGTGCACGCCGCCGCACCGATCGTGCCTGCAAGGGCAGCAGGCCACACCTGTGGATGTAGTGGCGCCTGTGAATAAATTCACAAGCAGGTGCGGTGCGCGCTGCCGCACCGATCGTGCCTGCAAAGGCGAGAAGCCGCACCTGTGGATGTAGTGCCGCCTGTGAATGGACTCCAGTGCGAGCACCGTCTCCGCGATGTAGAAGCGCGTCACCTCCTCGCTGAGGATGTCCTTCCGCATCAGCAGCGTCTGCGGGCGAGCAACATGGATGTTTGAGTGGTGAGCCCGGCGGCCGCGCTGGAGCTGCCGCGTGTGCTGCTGATGCGCCACGCACTCTTGCAGGTACGACAGTTGTGACAGGCGGAAGAAGCGCAACAGAAGAAGGACGTGGTTCTATTTACATACAATTGCATACGAAATGCTTCCAATGCGTGATGCACGCACCATGACGTCGCCGCCTGGGAGGTACTCCATAATCAGGTACAGGTAATCCTCATCCTGCGCAGCGGGCGCGAGGTTGGTTGGCTTTCATACAGCCAGCCAACAAAGTCTCGCTTCCAACAGCTGGCAATGCAGCCGCTGCACAAAAACGCGTCTTCTGAAGTTATCAATGCGAGGACACATCGAGTATGTGGCGGCGCAGCCACCGCCTGGATCCATGTCAAGTGTGTCGCAACAGCTTTGTCGATTGGTTCGTGTTGCTCACCTGGAAGGAGTACAGCAGCTTGACGATGTAGGGGTTGTGCACCTCCGCCAGCACGTTGCGCTCCGCCTTCACATGATCCACCTGCCCGCGCCGCACCATCTCACTCTTCCGCAGCTTCTTCATCGCGCAGATCTTGCCCGTCGCCCGCTCCTTGCAGATGCGCACCTGCCGTGCATGGCAGCTGTATGTGTGAGCACACGCGAGGCGCCATGCCTGCTGGCGCTGTGGTCAGGACGTTTCGCAGCATGGGAGCCCTGGGCCGAAGACGTCGCAAGTGGCGGCACTCCGCAGCTCGGAGCTCTTCTGCTCGTTCCAGACTGCCAGCCGAAGACAGCCGCTGCCTCTGCTGCGCTGCTACCGCGCGTGGGTGTTATCGCCTAAAGGAACTTGAAACGCTTGTAGATGCCCACCTCGCCAAAGGCACCGCGCCCGATAAGGGTCAGCGGCTCGAAGTCGTCGGCGCTGAGGCGCTGACGCTGCAGGCGCGTGTAGTCCCGCTCCCGGGCCTCCAGCTTCTCCAGGTACTCCCGCCGCTGGTCGTCCGACACCCGCTCCCGCTGCAGCTCCCGCTCCAGCTGGTTCCGCCTGCCGCGCATTCATGGAGTGTGTTTGGCGGAGGTCCACGACAGGTAGAAGGCGGGAGGGACGTGTGAGGAGCCGACAGGGCCAGGCTCGAGCAGAGCACGACAGCGCGGCGGCGGTGCGGCGCGACCGGCCAGTCGGGCAGCATGTGGTCGAGAAGTGTCAGTACCAGCGTGCCAGAATCACACGAATGAATGCCGTTGTAATCAGGTAGCATTCGCTTTGGCATGTGCAGCCTGGGCACCTTTCTCGTCGGTCCTGGCTCTTCTGGGCATGGCCTCGGTACATGTTCTCAATGTATAGTTTCGCGGCAGCGGCCTTCTGCTGCGAGGCCTCTGACACAGCGACGTCCACCATTGCTGCACGGCAGGCGGCGCCGCTGCTGAAGACCTTTCTGAACTCGTGCGGTCCTGGCCAGCTGTTTGGCCAACAGCTGAATCAGCTGCCCGCAAGCAGCGCTTCCGCCCAGTGCAGGCAGCCTCCGCTTCGTTAAGCTCACATGGGCTTCCTCAAACACAGAACCTCGATCAGAATCAGCTGTGTGCACAGATCCTGATGGCAGTTTTGGAATGACAAAGCTGGGCAACCACCCGACTCGGAGCTGCCGGCTGGATCTGCAGGGACCTCGCAAAGCACGATATGTTATGCCTCGATACCAGACCAGCCTCTTGTAAGCGAAATTTTATGGCCGAGGCCCGCGTAGCTCCTAGTGGCGTGAGCTGGCAACAGCTGTCGAGATCGCATCCTGCAGGTGCATCGGGCAGCGGTCGATTCGCAGATGTGAAAACATTGACATCGTAAGCATGTTTACGTCTTGTCGAGGGTAAAACTTATACGATGGTGCAGTGACACTTTTGGTTGCGGAAGAATGGTGCGGGAGGTGATCACGCTGCAGTTCGGCAGCTTCGCAAATTACGTCGGAGCGCACTTCTGGAACATACAGGTAAGCAATATTGCGCAAAACAAGCCATGCCGCAGAACCTCGCTGTTGGATCAGTCTAAAATGTGTTGACCGGCTGCGTAAACACAGGACGAGGCACTCGGCCTAGCAGAGACCGATTCCAGCACAGACTACGGCCTGTACCTCGATCACAATGTCCTCTGGCGACACAGCCCAGCGCAGCAGCAGGTAAGTCCCGCTTCAGCAGACGCATGACGCCGCTTGCTGATTGATGCAGCATGCTTGGCCATACTAACATGTCAGCCACATATCAATCCTAACGACTGACGCATGCCCGCCTGCTGCGCGCAGGGGGGACCTCAGTACACCCCGCGCATGGTGCTGCTGGACCTTTCCGGCAGCCTCGGAGGTGCACCGCCGCCTGCAGCGTCTGTTGCTGGAGCGTCCTGCCGTACAGTCTGCATGTGGGACAGACCATTTCTATACATCATCTGCCACCGTCCGGAAGCAAGTGACTCCGGACTTGCCGCAGGCACCAGCGCGGCAGCGGAGGCGCAGGCCGGTGGCCCACCGGCGGTGCTAGACACCTGGGAGGGCCGCCACGAGGTGCACCGCGCGGAGCGCATCGCCCGTTCTGCATTCGTGGAGCAGCTGGACCTGGAGTCGGACGCGCCCTTCGAAGGTGGGCGGTTCTCCAAGTTTGTGGGCGCAGACTGCAATCGTGCAGATTGGCGTGTGGATTGGCGCCTGCCCTTGACCTCCGGAGGAAGACGCACACATCAGCGAGGTGTGTGACACCAGAACGTTGTCGTTGCTGGGATGAATATGCTGTCTGTGCTGATACACCGGAATGCACTAAAATAATATCATCGCCAGATGAGAGCTTTCCAACGTCAAACATTCCATCATACATGGGAAATTTCATCGGAGGAAAGTTCAATGGTTTTGGGAGTCGTCTGTCATGCGCCCGCGTGATGACAAGCTGTTCATCGCATTCTCCACCAGGCCACGCAGCAGTGTCCCAGGCTGCGCCTGTCTGATCAGACATAGCTTGGCAGTTCCTGCCGCCACCCCTTACACTGCTGGGGTGCGTGTTGAACCGGAGACAGTCGAGATGTCGACGAGGGAAATGTCCATCCTCCTGATGCACTCCGCTTGCGCAGACAGGAACCCGACGGCGGCGGCGGCGCCCAGCCCGCTGGAGCGTGCGGCCCAGGACCTGCACTCCCCTGGCGCCGTCCGCTACTGGACCGACTACCTGAAGGTGCGTACCATGCTGAGCGTGCTGTGCTCCAGCCTGCTCTGCGATGATACAGCTCCAACGAGCCCGGGACGTTGGCGTCACGCCCGAAAGCTGACCCGCGCTGGTCTTCCGAGCCTGCCACCGAAGCAGCGGCCTTTTCTGCGACATGCTGCAGCCTCTTGCGTTCATAGGAGCGGCCCATCTAGCCTTTGTGGCCTGCAACAGGTGGTGCTGCACCCAAAGAGCGTCTTCCAGGTGCCGTGCGTGTGGCGGGGTGTTCGCAGCTGGACGGCTGGGCCCACGGGAATGCTGCGCCGCCCAAACTTTTGACGCGGAAGCTGAGCTGCGTCTCTTGTGTCTGTTGACAGGTGGTGCCGGCAGCTGCCAGGTGCTGGACGTGGCACGGCGTCAGCTGGACGGCTGGGCCGCCTTTTTTTCCTGAAAATGAGCCATGGATCGCGCCTGTTGATAGGTGGTGCTGCACGCGAAAAACGTCTACCAGGTGCCGGGCGTGTGGCAGGACATGGCGCAGCTGGACGGCTAGGTCGCCAAAATTCTATTCTGCCCTTTCCCTTTCAGATCTAAGCCGCACCTAACCCCTGTTGACAGGTGCCTGTGGTGCTGCACCCAAAGTGCGTGTACCAGGCGCCAAGCGTGTGGCAGGAGTGTCGCAGCTGGACGGCTGCGCCGCTGGGACTCTGAGCCGCCCTTTTCTTGTCAGAGCTGAGCTGCACCCCACGCCTGTTGACAGCTGGTGCTGCACCCGAAGAGCGTGTGCCAGGTGCCGCGCGTGTGGCAGGGCGTCGCGCATTTGGACGGCCGGGCCGCCGGATCTCTGATTCGCCCGTTTCATTCTCAAATCTGAGCCGTAGATTGCACCTGTTGACAGGTGGTGCTGCACCCAAAGAGCGTGTACCAGGTACCGGGCGTGTGGCAGGGCGTCGCGCAGCTAGCCGGCTGGGCGGCGGGCGCGGACCTGCTGGCAGGGGAGGAGGCGCGGGAGGAGGTGCTGGACCGCGTGCGCGTCTTTGCGGAAGACTGCGACTCGCTGCAGGTGGGGCATGTTCCCCCAAAGACCTTTTGCGCCAAAGGGTATGGGTCTCAGTGGCAACCATGAGGTAGCAGCTGCCGGAAAAACACCGCATGGCGACTTCGTGAACATTTGTGAGACTTCGGGGGCAGCCGGCGTCCACGCTTGAGGAGTGCAAGCCGTTGCGGCAAAGAAAACTGCTGCTCTGCTGTCTGACGCGGAGCGCATCTTGGCACCTGCGCAGGGCTCCCAGTGCATGGCAGACGACCCGGGCGGCTGGGGCTAGCCTCTTGTTCACCGTTTGACAAAGTTATCTGGTTATGACGAAGATTACATCACTCGTGATAATCTCTGCAGGGCTTCCAGTGCATAGCAGACGACCTGGGCGGCTGGGGCCGGACGTCCGCGGAGCTGCTGCAGCTGCTGGCGGATGAGTATGCCGGCACGCCGGTAATGCTGTACGCCGCCAGGCGCCAAGCAGCCTGCACCGCAGATCCCACCACGGTGAGTACACGAAGCCTTGCCATACAAGTAGATGTAGTTAATTCATGCCGACTTGGAAATGTCGCGGTTCTTGCCTGCAACACCTGACAGGCACCAGAGCGAGCAAGTGGCCTTGAACACAAATCATCTGTGCTATTCGACTGCAGCCGGACGGCGCGCCGAAGCTGCACCCGGTGGCAGCTGTTGGAGGCGCTGTTCTCAGCCAGTTTGACGCTTTTCGCATGCTCTTAAGCAGCTGAACCACAAATCTCGGTGCTCTACATTTCATTCCTGCATGCATCTGGTGCCAGATTCCGATGATCCAAAGCCAGTGGGGCACACGAATACAGTGCTCAAACTCCACTTCTAACCGTAATCGACAACTTCTTGGTTCGCAGCCGGACGCAGCAACAGAGCTGCGCCGGTAGCAGCTGTTGAATGCGCTTTTTCAAGCCCACCTGGCAGCTTTCACAGGCTCCAGAGCCATCGGAGCACAAGCTGCAGTGCTCGATGTCACTGTCTTGGACCGCAGCCGGACAACGCGGCGGAGCTGCGACGGTGGCAGGCTGTCCTACGCGCACCTCGCGTCGTTTTCACATGCTCCACAGCCACTGTCTAGTACTCAAACATGAACTTGAAAAGTTGCTGCCCCCAATTGCAGCCGGATGGGGCAATGGAGCTGCGCCGGTGGCAGCTGTCGGAGGCGCTGTCCTATGCGCACCTCGCGCCGCTCGCGAGCGTGTACTGCCCCGTGGCGCCGCCGGCGTCGCGGCCCGCAGCGCCGCATCTGACGCTGCCGCTGCGCGGCGCCTTTCAGGTTTGTATTCATGAGCCTTGGTCTTGCACCTTTGATTGTTTTGGCCCGTGGCACCGCCGGCGTCGCGCGACGCGGCGCCGCACCTGACGCTGCCGCTGCGGGGCACCTTCCAGGTTTGTATCTTGTAGAATTAGTTTTACTGTGTTTTTGTGTCTTTCCTCCACCTCAATGCCTGTACACCTCAATGCCTATACACCTCATTCATATCTTGGTTGACCTTGTTTTTGTTTGGCAGTTGACCTTGCAGCTTTGCTTGCCTGCCGCATGCTGCTCCCATTTGAGCCCCTCCACAGGCCAGCAGGCCCGTCTGGCATTATGTTCCTTCCTTCCATCCAGGCCGCAGGCGCGATCGCAGCAGCGCTGGACTGCGCCACGCTGCCATGGCGGCTGCAGGCGCCGCCGCCGCCCGGCCCGCTGGGTCGTCCCACAGGTGAGGACTGCATCAAAAACAAAACCGCAATTGCGTTGGGAATGCACCCGATCGCGGCTGTGTGCACACCAGCGCCATCCTGCGCCAGGCAGCCCTGTGAGCAGCGAACGCCGCATTGGAGAACAGAGCCATGGCAGAAGTTTCGACACCTAAAAGATAGTGCAAAGATTCACAGCCTCTAGCGGGGCGCTCACTGAGACAGCTGGGTGCCAGGTGGGGATCCGCCAGGCTGGACCAACACTGCGCCGTGCCAGGACGGTGCCGGGTGGCTGCAGACCCCACGAATACCAAAAGGGGGGTCAGTTCAGCCAGTTCTTGAGGCTGTGACGTCTTCCATTTTGGGTTGCAGGCGCCACGAGCATGCAGTCGCTGGCGCAGCTGCTGCGCAGCGGGCAGGCAGCCGGCCTCGCGGCTCTGCGCGTCGCTCTACCAGCGCCCGGCCTGCCACCGGACCCGCAGGTGCATCTTCAGTGTGGATGTGCAATATCAATGCTGGATCCCGAACTTTGGATGGAGGTCCGCAATTCCTGAATATGACTATTCCTCAATCTGTCTCGGGCGCATGCAGCAGTTCAGGGCGCAGGCAGTTGGGCAGCTGGCTTTATGGCAGCATGGGTCATGCCGGTGACGTTGTGAAAGGGCTTACAACTTTTGCAGGCAGCCGCGGCGCAGCAGGACTGGCGCCGGCAGCAGCCGCACCAACAGCAGCAGGAGCGGCCAGGCGCGGCGGCGGCCAGCCTGACGCAGGCAGCAGCGCCCTGGACGCCTGGCATCAGGTGCTGAAGGGCTTTACCAAATGAACCTGTATCCACCTTGCATTCAAGACTGTTTCGAAAATGCGCTGTCCTGTCGCTGCAGTTCTTCGGTGGTGGCACTCGATTCCATCGTTGTCTTTGCCGAGCAGATGGGCAGGCTTGGCACAGATCATTGCTGACGTTCGCACCTGTCTAACACCTCATTAGGCCAGGCTCAGCGGGCATAATCGCTGAGTCGGTGGTGCTGCGCGGGGCGCGCCGCGACGGGCGGCCCGCGACAGTGGACCAGGCAGCGGCAGCCCTCGACGCCAGCCTCCTCGCAGAAGGTGCGCACCATTGCTGCACCATTGCTGCATGTCAGCAAAGGAAAGATGCGCGAACGTCTTGCTCTCGAGCAATGGGTGACCTTCACGACGGCTGTGGCACCTGAAGCGCTTTGAACCAGCTGCAACCTGCATGATTGTGTTGTGAGGCGCCTCGGTACAGGGTGGAGCTGCGGGGCTTGACGAGAGCGGTGCATCACACGATCAACTATCGAAGGCCCAAGCCAGCAGTCAGTCGTGGTACCGACGGGAACGGTGTTGGGCGCAGGCGTGCGGTGCGTGCAGCAGCGGTGCGTTGCGCCGCTGCCGATGCCGGTGCCGCTGCCCTTCCCGCAGCTGTTTGCGCCCACCGTGGCGCGCCACGGCGACATCCTGAGCCGCGGCGAGGCTGCGGCGGCGGCGGCGGCGCAGGCGGCGGCGGCCGCAGGGCCCTTCCCCTCAGCGTCGGTGGCGGAAGTCGTCTCGGTGCCGGAGCTCACCCGGCTGACGGCCACGCACGTCTTCCGGGACGTGCTGGTGCAGCAGCGGCGGCAGCTCGACAGCGCGGCGGGTATGCGTTCCTTGGACTTGAAGCTCTCAGAGCTGATTTAGTCAGATTCGTTCCATGAATGCTCCAGGCTGCCAACAGGTCTGCCATCGGTAGCAAGGGATTCCCCATGACCTATCTAGAATGTGCAGGGCGGCACAAGCACTGGCAAAGCGCTTGCTCGGCAGCACACCGCATGCACCTGGCCATACTTTGGCTCTGTGGTCAAAGCATGACATGGGTGAGGTATGCGGACTTTGAGTTACATTCTTGCCGTCCAGGCTCCGCGGCGGGACGGGCGGTGCTCTCTGCATGGGGCATCGGCCGCGACGAGGTCGCCGAGGCGCGCGAGCGGCTGTCAGAGCTTGCCGCAGGCTACGAGGGCGGCTCGGAGGACGATTCGTCTGACTGCGCTGAGTTCTGAATGACGAAGTCCATCAGGATGGTTCTCCAGCTTGTGAATAGGCGGGGGCAGAGGACAGCTAGCTGGCGATTCTGTAGAGTGAGAAGACGCTGTTATCAATGTTCGTCTCAACCCATAGGTGCTGTTCTGAAAGCTTGATGCCCCTGGTCTGGCGTTCCTGCCGGCGCACCGGCGGGTGCGCCGGCGATATGCGCTCTTGCCATGACACCATCCAGCCGTGGTGCGCTGTCCTCAGCCTTGTCTGATATAGCCCGGTTTGTATCAGTCGCGACAATGAAAACGGCGAGTGTGAGGCCTGAAGATTTCGCGTCAGGAAGCAGGAAAGGGAAGCAGGAGTGGAATGGAGGGGAAAGGAAAGTGCGGAGACACGATTGGAGACACGCCAGCTTCCGAATATTGCCGACTAAGCATGTGTTGATCGCCAGATCACTGTCGGAGTCATTTTGCAAGTAACAATGCTGAATGTCAGCGACTTATCGCGGCCATCGGCACGAGACAACGTGAGCGGCATGTCGACGACGGACCAGCTTACCGCGCGGCTGTCAGCCTTCAAGACAAAGTTCTCGGACTTTGTCTCGAAGAACACTGGACGCCGACACGCAGGCTACGATGAGCTCAACCAGGGCCTCATGGCGGGCGAAGACAACGACGATAGCCGGACATACGGGGGCGGCAGCGGCGGGTACCAGGGACCGGTGCCCGGTTACGAATCAGGGGCTCCAACATCTGGGGGCGTCGCCAGCGAGCGAGCACCCGCTGCGCAGAGCCATGTGCCATCACAAGTAAGCATCCAGTATGCTTCTGGCATTCCGAAATTCGATGAGCGCGCTTTCAATACTGTGCTGCAGCAACATCTTTGGCATTGCACCGGTGGTCTATAATGGACACCGAGAGGTCGTGAGTTCGATCCTCGGTGGTGGAGTTGAAGGGTTACAGTCGTTCGATACGACTGCCCGCGCTCTTGATTGCCTCGGCAATCTTTCCATCATTGTTGTGGATTATAAGTCAAATTAATTCGATTTCCACAACAGCCTTCATGTCAAAGGTTCACTTTTCCATCGCTTTCATCAACTCCCTTACCACCCTCCCCCAAGGTGGGCGCTAGGTCTGGTATCGTGTGCCTCGCATGCGATGACCAAGGCTGGAAGTTGTGTCAGATGTATCCTACTGGATGCGCACGACTGTAACTTGCAATGCGACTCGATGTGTTGTGCATCATGGCCGTCCATTGGGGCAGATGGTAGTTGGCGCCGGGAAAATGCAGGCATGCTGCTGCAGGGAACCACTGGATCTGATCTGCGCAGCGCAATGGCAGCAGCCCAGCGTGTCCCAGTGGTTCAGAGATGCGATGACCTGACCTGACCAGAGATGCCAGGACACCAGGCCCTGCGTCGTGACGGTTCGCAACTGCTGCCGCATGTCATGGCCGACACAAGCGACTGACTGTATCATCAGCAGCAAGAACATATATAACACACCTGTCTGTTCGGGCGATGCAACCTGCAATGACACGGGCCCGCAGACTGCGGCTGTGGTACACATGGCCAGCCTGGCGCAGGACGCAGCGGTACCCCTCGGCACGCCGCGCGAAAATATATCTGCCTTACTGTGTGGCAATTGCAGCTGCATGGTTTGCGGACCTGTGGCTCTGCCGGTGGAGCAGATCGTGATCCTGGCCAGCCCAGCGCAGGATGCCGCGGCGCCATCTCGTAGGCACCGGTCCTGCTTATACATCCGTATCATCTCACCGAATCAAGATGACTGTGCGCACCGCAGGCAGAGGAGATCGTGACCCTGGCCGGCCTGGCGAAGGACGTGGCGGAGCTGCTGCGGGAGATGCAGCATTCGGAGGCACAACCCCCGCACGAAAGCGAAATTCTGAAAGTTTTCCTGCCAGAATCGATTGTACGCCAGGAGATTGTGATCCTGGCCAGCCCAGCGGAGGATGCGGCGGAGCTGCTGTGGGGCCTTCCGACAATTTGGCATCTTCTGACCGAATCAAAACAGTTTGGCCGGATCAAAACATCCATGTTCACCGCGCAGGCGGCGGAGATTGTGATCCTGGCCAGCCTGGGCAAAGGACGCGGCGGAGCTGCTATGGGAGAATCAGGCCTTACCAGTATTGTGGTATTCGCTGGTACCTTCTGGCCAAACTACTGTTGTGTTTGACTGCACAGGCGGAGGAGATAGTGATCCTGGCCAGCCTGGCGAAGGACGCGGCGGAGCTGCTGTGGGAGATGGTAGCGACGGAGGACCTGGGCGATGCGACGCAGCAGATGCGCGACAACGCGTCAACCATCCAGGTCAGACCCATGGTCTTTCCATATTCATTCAACCACGATATTTGGTTCTACCCTCTGGTCGCCGCAACCAGCAGCAACGCAGCAGTCATCCACCAATGCGTCCACCAACCAGGTCAGACCATCTACTCGATTTCGCTGATGTTTGGCATCCTTTGGGTTTCGCCAGCAGGCAGCGCACGTGTAACGAACAGTCCGAGCAATCCATGCCGCTTGCCTTCGATTGTTCGATCTGAGAAAGTCTCGGAGCGGAGGATGCATTGAGCAACACTGCTCGAGTTTTGCGCCCTTGCCTTCCAATCCGGCTTCAGATGCAGTCGAGTAGCAAATTGCAGCCGAGGGAGCACACACTGCACCACCTTTCATGCTCCTTGGACCCGTGTCAGGGGCTTCCTCCAGCCGCCATGATTGACATGCCACCCCTGCTCTGACATGCAGGCGCAGCTGCGGGGGCTGATAGGGGACTACCAGGACCCGGATGAGGGCGCGCTCGCGGCGGGGCTGGAGGCCTTCGACACCCTCAACAACGTGCTGGAGGAGCACACGGAGACCGCTGCCAGCCCGCGCACCGGCGCTGCCGGGGCCTCTGGAGGCGCTGCCGCCAGCCCGTCCGGCGTGCAGTTCGGATCCGCGCCCTCGGCTGACCTTGACGGCGGCGTCGACGCGGCGGCGGCGCCGGCGGCGGCGTCCGCCCCGCTGGCGGCCCGGCAACCTGCGTACGGCCTGCTGGACGACGCGCCTCTGCCGCGCAAGGCTGGGGAAGAGGCACCGCTGATCGAATTTTGAGCCGGTCATCAGAAAAACCCGCTGCTGCTGCGCGGCTCCATCTGGCAGCCGGGCTGACAAAGGAACTTCAGCTGGCTGGAGTCGCTGTGCCGCAATGTTCCTTAATGCCAGCAGCATCATTGCAGCAGCATCATTGCAAGAACCTTAACATTTCGCACCTGCTGTGTTCTTAACGGGCGCTGCAAAGGGCGGAGGTTTCATGTACAACAGCACATCGGTGGGATTTTAATTTGCAGGAAGATGCTAGCTCAGTGGTTGCGATTTGCGTGTTGCATTGTTTCCTGAACCAAGTCGTGTTTCTTTCGCACAAGAGGAACTTCTCATGCATCACACTGCATTTTCTGCCGACGATCGCCACTGCCCTCTCACTGAAGCACACAAGAACTGCAGGTCAGCACCGCCAACCACCGCCAGCGCTCGCTTCTAGACCTGTCTAAGTGCTCCCACACATACACAAAATTGGAGACAACACTCTGAAATACAGTCTGCCCCACTGATTTGCCTCTAGCCCCGGCTGGCACATGCGCGGACTCACTTCTGCTTGAAATGAACCTCTCTAGCCGCGCCTTTGGCGGGTTCCACACCGAAGAGCGGCCCTACTCACCAGGTTTACTGCACTTCTAGCCTGCTGCAGCCCATAAGATACACCGTTCAGAGCACATACAGCTGATCTATTTCTGACACGTTTGTTGCGCATCTGCTCCTGAAACCCGCCGCCGCATCGTACATGCTGCAGCACGAGGAGGACGGGCGGGCACTGTGCCGCGCCCCCTAAAAGCCTGACACACATTGCGCATTTAGCTCTGAGCCTTCCGGCTCACAAAACTTCTAGCGCCACACGAATGGGCGCCCGGTGTGGTGCGCGACCATACTTGATCCTGACACACTGCTGCGCAGCGGCTCCTAAGGCCGCTGCCCCACGAAGGCACAACCTCCAGCACTGCCGGCGGGGATCGCGGCACCGCACGGCGCCGCCGACTCCGCTACATTCTCCGGGTGCTCAGCGCTGCACAGCGTCTGTGCCGGGACTATTCTGTTCCGAAAGCCCTGCAGCGAAAGGACAGAGGCAAGGTTGCCGGGCTGCTCCAGCAGGTGCAACCCAAACAATCTCGCAGGCTACTTAAAGACAGACAAGCAGAAAACTCTTTCCCGTTTTGGATCAGGCAAGTGCCGAGCCGGCCTCGTGTGGGTGGCGCCTGGACAGACCAGCAGCAGCAACAGCCGCTTGGCAGCATACAAATCAAGTCACCAGGCGCAGACGCGCCTGCGGTGCTTCTCCGCGGCGCGCGTGAGGCGCTGCGCAAAGGTGCCATCGGGGCCGGCCATGCGCTGCGGCTGGTAGATGGGCTCCTGGAATACGACGATGTAGTCCTCGATCGTGCCCAGCACCCAGTCGAAGTCGAGGTCACCGGCCCACGTCTCCATGTCGCTCGTCATCACCTCCGCCATGCCAGGCGCAGACTCGATATCCTGGAAGGCCGCCATGCCCTCCCGGTCGTCCTCGCCCCAGTGCACCGCGTGGTCCGCCTCCGCCCTCAGCTCTGCCAGCGCCGCCTCCTGGTCCTCCACCTCCCCGGCAAGGTGCTGCGGACAGCAAGCCAGCGCCTCAGGTCTGAGCGTAGGAACAGCCTGAGGAGCAGCCCGGGCCTCACCAGGCTTGCGGGCCTCACAGGTTGCAACCCCCCGGGCTGCGCTCATGCGCCACACGGCAGCTGCTGGAGCCCGCCTTTGCCGAGCAGTATGGGACGGGCGGGCGATTCAACGTTCATCAATGTCGCGGCGTTCTGCCGAGCGCACCTGGTACCAGTCCTCTGCTGTCAGCGGAGCATCTTCCGATGCGGTCATGTCTTCCTGCCACGCCTCGCTCCCACCGTCTGCCCCGTCCTCGCCACCCTCTGCCGCGTGCTGCGCCGCGACAGCGTCCGCCTGTTGCAAAACAGAAAGATCGCATGAGGGAGGCCGACGCTTTGCACCAAAAGTACATGCTTCCCTGACGGACCTCATCTTTTACCTAGACGGCATGACAACGCCTCTGATGCGTGGACGGCATTGCAGCGCCTCTGGGCACAATGTCCAGTGCTGCAAGCGTCGAGTGCCACATGCACTCGTGTGCATGCACGCATGCTTGCTTGCAGTGGTCCCCCAAGAGTGCGCCTCAGCGTCGGAGGCAGCCGGTCGCATGTTGCGCCAGGCCGCCAACTGGGCAGCCTCCCGCTGCAGCAGCGCGCCGCGCGCCACGTGGCACACACCCAGCAGCGCGCGTGCGGCGCACTCAAGCTCCCAAAGCTCACCGCGCGTCAGGTCGGCGCCGCTGTCCGCTGCCTGCGGGGTGTACATGATGCAGCTGTGTGAGGCCCATGCTGCGCAAAGCATTACTGCGATGCAGCTATTTGATGCCGAAGCTGCACAAAGCATTACTACTTTGCAGGGTCTTGCAGCGAGATCGCACGCAGTCAATCACCTGGCCTGCGCTGCAGCTTGAACGGCTGCCAGCTTGCAATCGAACCTGCCAGCAGTGCGAGCTCGTTTGACGATAACCAAGATTAGAGATACGTTCCCGCATGATCAGAACGCTTCGCTACCTGCAGCATGGCGGCACCGCGGCGCAGGCCAGCGGCATAGAGGGCCCGCTGCGACGCCGTCCAGTCTGCCAACGCCTCGTCGTCCTGTTTCGCCAGCAGGGTCCACAACACGGAGGTGAACTACAGCGCACCATGGATGGAGAGGCTCTCATCTGCAAATGTTTGCACGGTCATGCAGCTGCCACGTGTGCTGCCGCCCCGCCTGCGCACGTGTTCTGGCCACAGGAAGGAGCAGCGAAAGCCTTCTCAAAGTACCTCCACAAGCCTTCTCAGGGTACCTCGAAATCGCACCATGTGGGGCGGCAGCGCCCCGTCCATCCCGTCCATATCCCGCAGCATCGCCTCCTCCTCCTCGGCGGTGGGCTGCATTTCCGCCGCTGCTTCCTCCAGCATGTTGATCAGTGCGTCAGACTCGATCTCGCCCACGACGTCGAAACCCTCCTCGTCGTCGCCCGAGTCGGCCGCTTGCAGCTGCGCCAGGCCTGGTCCCTGGCCGTCACCTCCGCGGCCTGATCCTACAGACAGCAGGAACAGGCTGAGCAACAGCCCGGCCTTCACGGCGTGGAAAGCCGTCGAAGCAGCTGCTCGTGCAAAGCCGTTGAAGCAGCTGCTTCGCATGTTGCACGAACGCGCCGGTGCCAGGCGCTCTGGGGCGGGCGGGCGCCAACATGCATTGCTGCAGGTGTTCCTCCCAGCCTCCGCGGAAATCACTTGCCAGTGTGGCTCGCAATGGCCGCCTCTGTGTCAGAAGTTTGGGGCAAGAACGGCGTGGGACTGAGATTTCCGTCTCAAGACTGATTGGAGACATCTGCCTAGCGCACCTCTGCCCAGACCTCTGCTATCATCCGGGTCTTCTCCGCATCAGCCATGCGCTCCCGTGACGCAATATTCCGTCTCTCTGCCCCATCCTCTTCACCCTCTGCCGCGTGCTGCGCCGCCGCCTCTGGCGCGACGGCGTCCACCTGTTGCACAGTGCAGCAAGAACACTATGCAAGAGGAGGGGGTGGACGGCAGACGCTTTGCACCAGAGCAAGTGCGCTGTTACCGTATTGCATTGCATGCAAGGCAGCGTGCACAGCATGGTCAAAGGCAGTAGCATGCAGGTCCCCGGCAGCGGCGCGAGACGTCCGCGCTTCAGCCAGTGGGTGCGGTGAGCCTGAACGCACTAGCACCTGATAGGCCTCGGCCGGCATGCCGGCCTCCTGCGGTGCTGCTGACGCAGCATCGGCGGCCGCCACTTGAGCTGCAGAAGTGGTGGCTGCAGGCTGGGAACCGATTTGCGAGCGAGGCTGCGAGGATGCAGCGTGGCTGCCGAAATTGCCGATTTTTCGGCTGGACTGGACTGCTGCATCGTCCTGCGGCGACGTTCGCTGCCGGGTGCTGCGGCCGCTGGCTGAGAGAGACCGCTGTCGCCGCTGCTGCTGCCGGTCGAGCGACATGTTTGAGGTGTCGGCCGGCGGCTCACGTACTGTGATTCGAAGACATGACATTTACGCAGTCATATCATACGAGATGCAGAAGAACGAGCAGACGATTGTGACAAGTATGTGTTCAGACAAGAACGATTTCGTGCAGCAACAAGTATCGAGTGTGAATTTCACCTAGCACAAGCTTCTACGGTTCCAAACAGCTAAATTCTTCGAATCAGCATTTCATATGCCAGATGCGCTGGAATAACAAGGCTGCCTTCAAGAATTCAGACCACCATTAGAAACTGGAAATTGCAGGCAGCCGCACTATGCACAGTAAGCGAGGATGCAGGATACGCACGGATGCTGATCACGACTGGTATGGCCTGCCGGGCGCAAGACTGAAGCTCGTCAAAGACCCCGTTGAAAGAAAAGCACAGCAACACAGCACGCGCAGCATGCAACCCTAAAATTGTGTTTAGCCCTGTCGAACCTACTCGGTCTGTCCCACACATCTCAGACCCACCTTGTTGGAATTGGAGCCCGAGTTGTACATCCTCGAGCATGCCCATCATCCCGCTGCTTTCTGCCGCTGGGCTGTGCAAGCACTCAGAGGCGGCGACGTCAGCTAAATAGCATGTTCTTTGCTGCGCACGCCCGTTTGCACAGGTATACATAGTTTTGAAATGCAAGCCTAACCGTTCAAAACCCTGCCCTGCCGTCCATCAAAGTCCAAAAGCGAGACGCAGGCTGCCTACGCTGTATCATATGTTCTTTCGAAAACGTGGCGCAGAAGATCACTTGCCATGTCATGAGCCACCCTAGACTCTAGCGCCGGAAACCCTAAAAGCTGCTGCAAAGCGATTGCAGCAGCCGCCTCCCTGCCTCATGCAGGCGCATCCGCCAGCGTTGCACGGATGGGCGGGAGCAGAGCCGAGCGCTACCCTAAACCCTAAAGCACAGCACAGCTGTGCCGCCTCATGAGGGCACATCCTCCAGCGTCGCGCGGATGGGCACACGGCACAGCGGGCACGCTGTTACTGATATACTGCTGCGTTGCGCTATACTGTTGCGCACGCCCCCAGAAGCTTTCGCCTCACGAGGGCACATCCTCCAGCGTCGCGCGGATGGGCACGCGACACAGCGGGCACGCATTGCCCGCCACCGACACCTGCCGGTGCTGGTGCACGCAGCCGGCACAGAACCTGCGTACACAGCCACATGTGTATGTGTCTGGCGCTGCCGCAACGCTAGCAGGCGGGGGAACTGGTCTGCAAGTGCTTCCGTCAGCATGCTGGGTGCAATGACGTCGGGACAAGTAGTATTGTCGACAGTCATCGACAGGTGGTCTCTGGGTGCAATTCCAGCATGCAGGCTGTCGGAACCCTAACTGCAGAGAGAACAGCCTTTGAGCAGACACATGCACAAACAGATGCAAGGACAGTGCAGAAGCGCAGGTGCAGAGCGCCGCACCTGTGCATGCACGGCAGCAGGCTGGTGTTCTTTTCGCTGGCGTAGCAGATGCCGCAGCGCGCCGCCTCCTGGCGGGCCTCATGCTGCTGCACCTCCGCCCGCAGGTCCCTGCATGCGCTGGCCGAGGCAATATGGGCAACCCGGCTGTATTTAATCATTCAGGTACATCATGCAGCGCAATTCGCATTGTTGCATCTCTCTGTGATAACTTGCAAACCGATTGAATCCCAGATTTGGAAACTCCTTGAGCTACAGGACCTGTTGTGGATCCGCAGGTCGCGGGAGCGGCCCGCCTCCGCCGCGAAGCGCGCCGCCGCCGCCGCCGCCTCCGCCTGCAACGCCGCAAGGCGCTCCTGCAATGTTGCAGCTTCACTTTCAGTTTCAATACCGATTTCGAATTTCTTTTTCGTTCAACTCCACAACTCCACAAAGCTGGAAATCACTTCCTTGGGCCCTTGCTTGTTTCGTCAGTCGCGGAGCTGGTTCATCAGCAGCGTTAGCTGTTTCCATCGGTAGCAAAGTTGCGTCCTCAGTGGCTACCTGCAGCGCCGCAATTTCGGCCGCCTCCCGCCGCAGCAGCCTGCCGCGTGCCACGTGGCACGCATCCAGCAGCGCATGCGCCGCGCACTCCAGTCCCCGCAGCTCTCCGCGTGTCAGGTCCGCACCGTCACCGTCCTGCGGCGCGTGAAGGGGACGTTCATGATAGGCGACCACAGGTGGGGTGTGCAGGATTGTTTCTCCGCCAATGTCGACTGACGGCGTGATGGTGTGAAAACAGGGGCCACAGGGCAAGAAATCGAAAATCCCGAATACGCGTGGCATCTGGAGCAGCATCGCACCATCATAGACCATGATCATCAGGACAGCACCTGCAGCATGGCAGCGCCGCGGCGCAGGCAGTTGGCAAAGAAGGCACGTTCCGATGCCGTCGAGTCTGCAGCGCGTGAGGACTCCAGCTCCACCTCGCGCTCGGCGCAGCGGATGGCCCACGACGCGTCGTCGTCTTCATCCGCCTGCAGGGCCATGAAAGTCTGTCATGGGTAGTGTTGCTGCCTGCCTGCATGCAATGCAACGTGTGCAGGCGGCGCATTGCCAGGAAAGGAAGAGAATTTCCCATCAGGATGTTGGCCAATCAGTCAGCCATTCCAGTCAGCAATCGCACCATGTCCTGCGGCAGCAGCGCGTCTTCCAGATCCCGCAGCATCGCCTCCTCCTTCTCGGTGGCCGGCCGCTGCACCGCCGCCGCCGCCGGGTCGGCCGCCGCCGCCGCCGGCGCTTCTTGGGTGGCTGGGATCACAGCAGCCAGGCTGACCGCCGCCGCCGCCGCCGCCGCCGCCGCCCAGGATGCTTGCATACGCAGGCGTGCCGCAGCGGTAACGGCGGGCGTGGCGAAAAAGCCGTGTGGGTCGACGGGGCTGGCGCCGGCGGCGGCCGCCGAGCCTGCGCCGGCGCCGACGCCGCCGCCGCCGCGGTGCGCTGCCGCCTGCGTCTGCTGCCTGCTCCGCTCGCTGCAAAGTTTGCATGAATAATGGATCGCCTCTGGTGCCTCAACATGCGCACCGTCAAATCTCCGGACACGTTTCGCACAGGCCACGAGCATCGCTGCAGTCAGTGCAGGAAGCGAAATCTACTGCGAGGCAGGCTGATTGCAGTCCACGAGCTCTGCAGCACACAACAGCCGCTCGGCTGATAGCAGCAACTGCCAGAACACATCCTAAACCGAGCTCGGCAGACAACACAGCATCGCCAGGCGCACACACCTGAGATTGACGAGGGTGCCGTCCGGGCGCCGCAGCCAGTTGGCGGTCTCGCACGGCACCTCCATGTACCCGCCGGGAAAGCTGTTGGACCACAGCCGCCGCACACGCTGTCCCACGAGGCCATCAGAACTGCAAGCAGGTGCAATCAGATCAGGCACAGCAGTGGGTCTGGCTTGGACAGCGCACAAGCCTCTGGATCCAGAGAGGGTAGCAAGATGATAGCAGAAGACACGAGACTGCCTTTCGCGGCAGCAGCGCGGCGCATGGATCACCGCTGTGCAGGCTGCCATATGGAACAATGGCCGAGAGAGCGCTTGGCATCGGCAGCCTGCGAAACATCTGAACAGCCGTCCCATCACACGCCAGCAGGATCCAGCATGCGCACCTGCTGGTGGGCGCAGGGCTCTGGCCGGCGCGCTGCCCGGCAGCGCCGCCCTGCGACAGCCGCGGCGGCCGGAACGCCGAGAAGTTGGGAAGCAGGAGCCCATCCACATCGCGGGAGTCCACCCATAACACGGAAGCCGCCATCTCGGCTTGGAACTCTGCGTCCTCAGCTGCTGCCTCGGCATCCAGCCCGAGCTCGTAAGCGTTGCCGTCGGCCTCGAGGTCCATTTCCGCCTGAGCCTCCGCCAGCGCCTCTTCCCGATCCGCCAGCTCTTCGTCCCCCGCCTGAGGAGAAGCAAGCTAAGGCTCGGGCGACCTGTCGTGCTGACAGCAAAAGCCCATCTTCCCACAACAGACGTTTTAAGGAACGGACGCCAGGGAGAATCACAACAGGTGGGTGCCCACCAGCGGCATTCAAACACACGAACAACTTCATCACCAAAATGGCATCCCCTCCCATATTTCGTCTCAGAACGCCGGCAGGTCGAGACTTACGGGCTCCAGACGGCGAGACTTGGTTGATGCTCACCTCATCCCATGCCTCCTGGCGCGCCTCGTCTCCCTCTGCCATGCGCTCCAGCTGCGCTTCTTCCGCTTCCGCCGCAACTTCCAGGCGAGCCTCGACACGTGCGATCGCCCTCTCCTCCTCGGCCTCAGCATCCGCCTGCGGCACAAGCACACCCGCATGCATCAGTGTGAATATGCAGTCGTGTGCACCTGTGTTGCATCTGGCATTGCAACTGACACACAGCAACATGCACGTCTCTTGCACTCACATTATCTGCGACAGAGACCTCTGACAGAGACTGACAAGCGCCAGACTACCAGTAGTGCGCCGCTGGGTGTTCACAGACACCAGGTGCCGCAGGCACGTGCATGCATGCATGCATTCCCCGGGTTGTGACGCACCTCAGCATCTGGCTCCACCGGCTCTGGGCGCTGCAGCAAACTGCGTCGCAAAGCTGCTTCAAAAGCGGCGCTTGGCTCCGCCGACGCTGGGCGCTGCAACAGACTGTGCCGCAGAGCTGCCTCGAAGGCCGCGGCACCGCCCGCCGGCGAGCTGCCGTCCGATGGCTCTGGTTGCTGCTCGGCGCCAGTGCGGCCGGTGGCGACACTCGAGGCCGGTGGTGTCGAGCCCGGTTGCAGCGAGGCCGGTGGCGGCGAGGCAGGTGGCGGCGACAGTACTTGCGACATGAGATGCGGGATGCTGACCATCGGGCTACTCGAAGTGTCGTCGTCATGCTCCGGCCCGGCAGCGCCGTCCTGCTGCCACGGGGGCGCCTGCATGGAGCCGTGGGCGGCCCGTGCGCGGTTCAGAGCATGGTTCACCAGCAGCAGCGGACGGGTGCTCCTGGCAGCAGCACCGAATGCAGGCTCCGACGTGGGCGCTGCACGCTGTGAGCCTGGGTGCGCAGGCGTCTGGGAGGCCTCCGCGGGCACGCCCGCATCCTGAGCTGCTGCCGCCGCGGCGTTTGCGGCCGCGGACGCGGCTGCAGCGGTGGTGGCGGCGGGCTGGGTTGCACCCCCAACAACGCAGGAGGCCGCCTGGCTGCCGGAGGGTTCGCCGGTGTCAAGGCTGCTCTGGATGAGTGTGGCGGCCGGCGGCGCCGTGCGCTGCCGGGTGTTGCGGCCGGTGGCTGAGGGTGAGCGCTGTCGGCGCCGTGCCGGCAGCCAGTCGAGCGTCATGTCAGCTGCCATTGTGCCGGTTGCTCGCCTGAAGTGAAGACGAGCAGGTCATCATTCAATGCATGAATGTGAATGAGGCGATGCGCAAGGCGCTTGTGCTAACCGAGTATTATGTTGCGGAGCACTTGGTGAATTGAGTTGAATGCCGTGCCAGCGTGTGACCCGCACCTTGCAAGGTCTTCCCTAACTCCAAGAAGTCAGCCTATCATATTCTAGATCGATCGGATTGGGAACGTGGTTTTGCAAGCTGACTGAAAGACGCAACAGAGTTGTGAACGCCAACAAGAACGCAGCACGCGCAGCAGCATGATAAACCCTGACCTCCTTTGCCAAGCCCTCTCGACAAGCGCGTCGCACACCCAGAACAGCGTGCCTCAAACGCCCGGCTGGAGCTCGTGACTGAATTGCCTGGAGGGGAGCAGGGCGTCATGGCGGACCAGCCGGCAGGCAGCGCTCCCGCTCCCGCGACACTGCAGGTGCGTTGCAGCAGCTTTGGAGCGTGGTGCTCTTGCAGCTCTTCAACCGGCTGTCGTATCTCAGGCGCCCTCCAGCGACTCAGGTCACCTGCGGCAATCGTCGACCAGAGACCGCGCCTCCAGGCTCAACTCTGCCAGATCGGCGTCAGCAATTTGCCAGTCCGACACTTGCCCGACACCGCCTTCACGGACTCCTGTGCTTAGCTCGACATTGTGCGGCACTGAGCAAGGCTGACACTGTTATCGAGGGCGATCTTCGGCTTGGCCCGAAACCCAAAGTGGTCTTCTTGAAACTGGCATCTCTTATCTTGGGCAAATGCAGATATCTTTGCTCTGCATGTTCAGATAGAAGCCCGTCTTGCAGATGGTGGCGACAACGCTTGTGATATGACCGTCATTTGCCTCGGCATGTATGTCACCCTGCAGACATGCCCATTCCCAGCGCTGCAGCTCGCGGTTTCATGCAGGCTTGTGTTCATGATCCATCATGCTACTCGCAGACTCCTGAAACGCGGCAACGCCGCATGATGGCGCGAAGGTTTCATAATATACCTCTCTACATATCGCAGGCTGGCAACTTGCCACCGCCGTACGCCAATGCCAGCGGCGCAGGCGGCTACCAGCCAAACAGCACCGCGGCAGCACAGGCGCTGGAGATGCAGACCCAGGAACTCAAAAAATTCTGGCGGGAACAGCAGGCGGAGATTGAGCAAGTGGGCACCGATCCCGCAGAGTTCAAAAACCACCAGCTGCCGCTTGCGCGCATTAAAAAGGTAGTACATGCACATGGGCTGGCTTGTGCAATGCAGCTAGAGTAATTGTCACTGTCAGAGTTGGCGCCCGCCGCAGCCTTGAGGGACAGAGGTTTTTCGCTTGCGCAAATGTCTCATGGAAGATTTGTACATCGCAGATCATGAAGTCGGACGAGGACGTGCGCATGATCAGTGCGGAGGCCCCTGTGCTGTTTGCAAAGGTCTGCAACTGGCTGCTCTTTTTTGTTCCCAGCTCCGTATTCTGTCACCAGCCGCCACTGCCACATACACTTTGCGTGCAGGCATGCAAGCTTCTTGGGACGCTGTGCAAAGATCGTCCCTGTACAGATACTGATTGGACTCTGCCTGCAGGCGTGCGAGATGTTCATCCTGGAGCTGACGCTGCGGTCATGGTCGCACTCGGAGGAGAACAAGCGGCGCACGCTGCAGCGGAACGACATCGCCGCCGCCATCACCCGCACGGACGTCTTTGACTTCCTCGTGCGCCGCCACTCCCTGGCAGACGACTTTTTGAGGGTGTTCAACATGCAGCGCAGTTCGTGCTTTCTGTACTGCATGCAGGGCAGATAGCTGGCGCTGTTTGCTGATCCAAACCTTGATTGCATGCGAGATTTGCTCCGCTATCTAGTTTGTAGCGACAAATGCCAGTCGTCGATTGTGTGTGCAGGTGGACATCGTGCCGAAGGATGAGCGGGCAGACGAGGCACCGCGGCCAGCGGCGCAGCCGCCAGCGGCGCAGGGAGCCAGCCCCGGCATGCGTAAGCTCCCTCAACTCAGCCCCCGCTATTCTATGTATGTCTGCCCGGCTGCATGCTCGTCGTGAGGACGCGTGCTTTGCCTAGCAGTGCATCGCTGCCGGTCCCCACCGGCACGCTTGCCAGGACCAGTGCTAGTCAGAGACGGAAGTGGCATGCGTGTTGCCATATGGTCCAGGTGCCACCCAATCTGCTGGCTTACTCTTGTTCCTGGTCGTCAACGCAGCGCTGCAGTACAATTTCATGCCGGGAGCGATGCCGGGCGGCGGCTTGCAGCCGGGCCAGATGCCGGGCGGCCAGCCGGGCGGGCAGTCCATGCCGATGGCCATCGACCCAGCGGTGTACAGCCAGTACATGAACCAGGCGTGGAACCCGGCGGCGGGCGGCGGCATGCCGGGCGGCGGCGGGATGGCGGGCGGCATGCTGCCATCAGCGTCAATGCCAGGGGCGATGCCTGGCGAGCAGAAGCTGCAGGTGCTGGGTGCGCCCGGCGGCGGCGGCATGCTGCAGATGCCGCCCATGTCGGGCGGCGGCGGCGGCGACGGGCAGCTGCCAGGCAGCCAGATGCAGCAGCTGCCCGGGCAGGGCATGCCGCCGGGCATGCAGCAGATGCCGGGGCAGGGCATGCCCGGCCTGCAGCAGCCGCAGGCGCAGGGACAGCATCAGCAGCAGCAGCCGCAGCAGCAGCAGCAGCTGGGGCAGCAGCAGCAGCAGCAGCAGGCGGCCCAGCCGCCGCCAGGGCAGCAGCAAAGCCAGCAACAGCCCGCACCGCAGGGCTGACGAGCTTCCAGAGGGGAGGGCTGCCTGCTGGAGCGCCGTGCTGATGCCTGCGGGCCATCGCCAGGCGCCTGCAGCAGGGGGAGAGCATCGTGTAGGGACGCATGCAGCCTCCCAGCAGCATGGCCCGCGTGGTCTTGAAACAGCCTTTCCGGGATTTGTAAATGGCGGCAGCAGAAGCCGGCCACATATGCTGGTGAGGCAGTGGACGCAGGGGCTGTGGGCTGCCGCAGTGCGGGCACCGCGGCCCTGGCGAAAAGTCATCTTGGCATTTCGTCTTCGTGCGAGGGTGCAAGGGAGTTGCATGCGTCCTTCCTTTCTGATTAGCAAGCAGGTGCAGAACTGAAGAGTGGCTTCCATTATGGGCCTGTTTCCAGATATAGGCATGGTTTGATCATGAGCACGGGTCTCAAATCTCAACTGCAAGTACTGTTTATATCGTGGAACACGACCCCCTCCGAAGCTTTCAGCGCGCTTCTAGGCCTACAGACTGACTCTGATGCCGCATACGCTTCAAGACTACCCCGACCCATTCTGAGGTTTGCAGCAGCGGTGCCTGTTCATTTGGCTGTCGCTCCTTGTCGTGGGCTGGAGCCTCTCTAGGCGCAGGAAAGCAAACATCCTGGAATGTGCACAGAATCATGTGGTCGTTCAAACTCATCTCCAGAGCCGCTCATCCTCCCGTCTCCTGGTACCCGGAAATGCTCAGCGGCAGCCATGGATGTTCCAGTCGCTCCACGGACTTTGCCGTCGCAAGCACGGACGCATTGGACAGCACCGCCGGCATCCGCGTCGCGTCCCACGACGATGCGAGGCGCCGCCGCCAGCCGAAGGCGTGCGCCGCGGCGACCGCTCGCAGGTCCGGCGTCGATGCCCGCCACACGCCGGGCGGCTGGCTCGGCGGCGGCCGCGGCGTCGCGTCCGCGGCCGTCAGCAGCTCTGCCTCGCCTGCGGGCCATGAACATTCTCCCCAGATTGCAGGAAATTCATTGCCTTCCCATCCCATCCCTCGTGCACACGTCTCCACCACAGCGCATCAATGGCCTTTAAGTGCACTTGGACTTTGCTCTCCACCCACAAATGTGTCAGGGACGAGTATCAGCAATAATTCTGTCATTGCCGGCCTTCAGCCGGCCGCCCAGCACCAGGCAGGCGTTGGATGTGCTGGGCAGCCATGACACGATTGCTGACCTCTTCAAGCAATCGTGTCATGCAACAAGAATGGAGAAATGCGGCTGTAGTCAGCGCGCCTGTGCACAGGTCGATTTCAACCAGCAGGCAGGCCACCCGGCCGGGCTGCGCCTGCGGCGGCGGCGCCCCCGCGGCGTCCAGCCGCCTCGCCCGGGCCGCCAGCAGCACGACAGCACTGCCCAGCCGCGGCCGCCGCCGCGCACTGGAATGCGACGCTTCCTCGCCGCTGCCGCCGCCCCCTCCGCCGGGCTCGGGCTCGCCGTCTGAGGCGTCGGAGCCCACAAAGTCATACGCATCCGCCGCGGCACGGCCGCCGTCCGCCGCGGGAGACTCGCATGGCTGTGTTGGAAATATCGGCTCGTGCACGCCGCTGCGCGCCGGCGCCTCCCCAGCGCCTGACCCTAAACCCTCCCGGGGCGGCTGCAGCGCCACCAGCTGCATGTCGTAATCCGTCAGCTGGTACCCTGCACCGAGAAGCAGTATACATGTCTCGGTCAGGTGTTGGAAATCAAATTTTAGGTCAGCATCGTATGAAATCGCCATGCGGCGCAATTTACCGGGCTCGCGCATAGCGCCAGAGGCTGCACTGCAAAGTGCTCCCTTCACATGCGAGCAGGTCCCTAACTTGCAGGGCATGCATGGATATATGGATATGGATGGCATGCATGGACGCCAGCAAGGACGCTGTGAAGAGCACGGCGGTCCCGTGCCTGGCAGGTTGTGCAGCAGCCAGTCCTCAAGGTAGGGCTCCAGGCAGAAGCGGCCGTGGTAGGCCAGGTCGAAGTGCGCGGTCGCCGACAGAGGCAGTCCCGTCCAGCAGTGCCTGTCGCCGCAGCTGACCTGCGGCAGGGTTTGGCGGTGTCAAGGCAGCAGGATTGACATGCGCCGCGGCGGCGGACGGAGTCCAGTGTTCCACTTCCAACTGAAACATGCCTCTACGTCCCGCCAGGCATTGGCACCATGAGTGTTCGCATCGCACCAACGAGGTCTGGAATATTTCCCAGTGACGCAGTCGCGCGCCGAATGCTGTCAGACATTGGCGGCATGAGCTCTGGTGAGCTTTGCAGTCGCACCAACGAGGTCTGGACGTCCACACTGCCGAAGAGGTCCGGCCACGTCGGAGCTCGGCCGTCCCAGTTGGTCTCCAACACCCGTGCGGGTGTCATCCCTGCACACATGGCGGTGGCAAGCGTCTCGGAATCTCCCACAAAACTGCCCTGCTGGTGCCTGCAACTACATGCGCCCAACTGTTTCGGTTTCGAAGACTCCTGACATGGCATACTGCTGCAGCATGACAAAGCATGACAAAGGAGTGCAACGACTCGGAGCACACCTCTGCCAGGCACTCACCACTGCCAGTATTCTCGGCCGGGCGCAGCTCGACGGCGCCGAGGCCGGTGGCGGTGGCCAGCAGCAGCGTCGACGGCGGCGCCAGTTGCAGCAGCGGCTGGAAGTCCTGGCCGGCGTGCATTGGGCGGTACCGGAAGTGCACAACCTGCAGGGTACATCAGGTGTGTAGTGCACAATGAAAATGAAACACCACTTGCACATTGACAGTACCCTGAAAAGCGCACAGTGCTGTCTACTGATTTTGTGGCTTATTGGCAGCGCTACCTGAGACAGCATCCTGCTCATGAAATGCTCAAGCACGAAGTCTCTGCAGTGTGTGTGCCAGACTGAAGCCTGTCCATGACACGACATGCTGCATGGAATAACCACCCACCTCCATTCCAAGCCGGCCCTGCTGCAGCGGAATGGCTGTGACAAAGCAGTGCAGCTCGCCATGCTCGCCGTCTGCAGTAGCACTGTCCAGCGGCTTCCCGTGCACAACTGCACGCAACCTTTTGACAGCGTCAATGTAGACGTGGCATGCCTACCTCACCGGATTGCACCAGTACTGGCGAAACAGCAAATCCGACAGATAAGTACGGTGAGGCAGCTTGCTCGCGTCCTATCTGCTCTGTCACCATCAGCAAGTGCCAACAATTCGCCCAGGAAGGCAAACTTGAGAATGGAAAAACAACTACACCTAGGAAGCAGTCTTCGGGGGCTGCGCAGACGGTCACCGTCAGCGACGCGGCACCGTTGACAAATTCATCGTCCTGGTCGAGCTCTGCGCCTTGCATCAGGCCGCGCTGCTCAGCTGATGCTCAGGAGTACTGTATGAAATGACTGGCACGAGTGAACCGTAAGTTCATTGTATTGCAGGCATGCTGCTGCAGGACGAACGGCAACAGGGGCAGCGTTTCACGTGCCAGAACGACCTCGCTGCCAGAACGATCTCGCTACGTGCAGAGCCTGACCTGTGTCGTTTGGGACTCGGAACAGCGGAATGTTGCACTGCCGCTGCGCGCGCTCGAAGGGGTGAAAGCTCCACAGCTGCAGGTAAAATTCTAGATTGTGGAAGACGTATATCGACTGGAATGGCCAAGCGCCACTGAAAGCGCACCTGGAAAGGTTGTCAACGGCGCAGGAATTGTGGGTGGTACTGCACAAGCAGCCACATCACTGATGATGTACCTGAAGGTGATGTCCGGGTCTGCAGTCAGCAGCAGCCACCGGCGCGCTCGTGTAAGATATAAGGTGTTTCCCGCTGTGCGTGAAGCCGAGGAGCACGGCACCTGTCGGCGCATGTCATAGACACTGCATCATCTATGAAGCTTTGCCAGTAGCTCAGTGTCACAGCAGTACAGTAACACCGATAAGAGCATCGACAGCATCAGATTTGCATAGGAAAAGATGCCTTGTAATCGTCGCACTTTTGAGGGCGCTGTGCTCGTCCATCACGGCGGCGATGGGCACCTGCAGCCGCTGAGGCATCTGCGCAAGACCATTCAAACATTGTGTTTGCAGTTGGTGCTGTTTACATTTCCAGAAGTTTGCTGGTCCATTATGATCATAATACACTGCGCGCACCAGCATGAAGGGGTGGCCGTGCGCGGTGCCGCATTCTCTGTCCGCCAACGACTTTATCAAACTCTGTCGCTCGCGGTTTCTGCCAGGCATTCGAACTTACGGCCTTACAGTGACAAGGAATCAAGCCTACATCTGCCGACGCTGGCCAGATCGTGTCGAAGTGATCTGACGATCCGTGGACGGCACTCAAATTTCAAAAGCCGCGGTGATCAGGTCGCTGGCGGTATGCAGCGAGGCACAGTGGTCTACTGAGTAGATTCGAACGGATATGGGTGTTCTGTCGTGCTTGCAAGCCATGTGCATTTGCGGGCCTATTCTGCATGTTGCTCCGAAACCACATGCCTGTGCAGCATGTCGCAACACTCTGCTGTTGGCAGCCCGCAACACTCACTGGACTCACCACCGGCCGTCATGTAGGACACATGCCAACTGTGCAGTCCGCTGTGACATTGAAGGGCCGTCAAGAATGGCAGTGGCCGCTGCACCAGAGGTCACTGCGGAGCTGGCAGACGCGTTGCTTGTGGCCACGAGCGCCCTGCTGCTGGGTGTCCTCACGCGAGGCCTGCTGCGCTTCACGCATGTCCCCTACACAGTGATCCTGCTGGCGCGTCTCTTCGAAACTGCGCCGTTGCCCATCGACAGTGCATGAAAGGCTGTGCACAACTTCATTTCTTGTGGCGAAGCGGGGTCGTCCGCTCCGTGTGGCATCTGCGCGCTCTGGCTGCGGCGGCGGGTTGGAAGGCACTTTCTTTCACAGCGGCGTTGAAGAGTGCGCGCAAATGACTCTTAGTCTGTTTCTGCAGCTGTGGGGGCTGGTCATCGGCATCGGCAATGAGACGTACAGGAAACACTGGCAGTACTATGGCCCAGGCGTGTCCTTCTGGCGGGTGAGATGCGCCACCAGGCGCTGGCGTGCTCATTGAGTACCATATGTGAACAAAAAAAAACATCCCTGTTGCACTGCAATCCCTCTTCAAGTGTACTCCTGACTGTTTGCGCTCAAGTGCAGGATGTCGACCCCCATTTTCTTGCCGCGCTCCTGCTGCCGCCCATCCTTTTTGCCGGGGCATACGGACTCAAGAGGTGAGCCGGTCGCCATGCTTCTGATTGTGCTGCTTCACTCCTGACAGGACGCTGGCAGCTGTCTGACTTGACCCGCAACTACTGTGCGGGTCAACCCGCAATCCAGTCTCGATGCCGCTCATGTGCCTTGCAGGCGGGTGCTCATTCAGAATTGGCGGCACATTGCGCTCCTCGGCATCGTTGGCGTTGGCACGGGTGAGAGCAGATGTGACGCTGGACCCTGTTTGTCAGCACTTCTCACCGCTCGACAAATCGTCAGCATTCAGAGCCAGGTCATGAGCCACAACAAATCGATGGACGTTGTGATGTGGCACCCATGCCGCCATGCTGTCGAACGCAGGCACGGCCATGACTGCGGTCGTGGTCCGCTTTATCTTCCCGTACGGCTGGAGCTGGCCGCAGAGCCTGCTGTTTGGCGCCATCGTGGCGGCCACGGATCCTGTGGCTGCTGTCGCGCTGCTGAAGGAGGTGAGGGAAGGTTCGGGCTGCACTGGCATCACCCCTCCCATCTATGTGCCATGCGGTCGGAGTCAGATCGGCTCGCCTCTTCACGGCAACGAGGATGAATGTTCATCCAATGCAGCATCATCGAGACTGGTGACGTGCTCACCCAAATGTGCAGCAAGCCGCTATCATCTTTCGGCTAACAGCTGCTTCAACAACACAGGTGGGCGCGCCGCAGGAGGTGCGGGTCACGGTCGACGGCGAGGCGCTGATCTGGTCTTCAGTCAAGTGGTCTTTTCTGAACTTCTTTCTGGGAATCTGTGCAAACAACCACCACAGGTGGGCGCGCCAGAGGAGGTGCGGGTCACGGACGACGGCAATAGTTCCCATGATATGGTCTCCAGCCTCATCAGCTTGTGGCCAACACCTGCACCACACAGGTGGGCGCGCCGGAGGAGGTGCGGGTCACTGTCGACGGCGAGGCGCTGATCGACGACGGCGTCGCCTACGTGCTCTACGCCGTGTTCCTGGTGCGCTGCCGCCTGACGGGTTTTCTAACGACCTCTCTCCTCATGTGTCAGAAGGAACACCTGGCATGCTCTACGACGTATTCCTGGTCGCTGCTCGCAGCCAACAACCACGCAGCCCTCATCTCTGGAGTGTTGCCGCTGGCAGGTGCCCCGAACACAGGCACAGACAAGTGGATCTGATCGGCACCAGGGGCCGCTTGACCGCTTAGTCTCACGTTGATGATGTCATCAAACCTCATGAACAGCGCCTGGCGGGGCAGATGCATGCTGGATTCGAAACGTAGCTGTTGGAGCTCCCATTTCCTGTTCACACGCATACCAGACTGTTCTCGCAGGCGCGTGCACAGGACGGAAGCCCTTCAGCGGGGGGATGTAGTGCAAACGCTGCGCCGCCAGTCGCTCGGCGGCCCCGCCACAGTTCATACACGTGCCTCTGTTCATACAATTGCAGGTCTGTGCTTGCAGGCATTCGCGCGCGACAAGAGCCCGTCGGCAGGGGCAAATGGGTGTACCCAAAACACTGCTACCGGAGCTCGTGCGTAATGTTTACACAAATGAAATACTGTGCCCGCAGGCATTCGCCCGCAACGACAGCCCGTCAGCGGGGGAGGTGGTGCGAACGCTGTGCCGTCAATCGCTGGGCGGCCCCGCCATCGGCCTGGCTTTTGCGCTGTGCCTGGCACTGTGGCTGCGCTTCGCGAGGCAGGACGTCTTCTCGCACGGCGGCGCCATGCTGGCCGCCGCCTACGGTTCCTACATCGTGGTGAGAAATGAAAAAAACTATACAAGGCCTCGAAAAATAGGTTCCTGACATCTGCGTCGACGTCTTCTCGACCAGAGGCGCCATGCTGGCCGCCACCTACGGCTCCCTACATCGGGTATGGTAAGAACATCACACAAAAGCTTGACAAGAGCAGAAAGAGAAATTCCTGTCGTTTGCGCTGTGCTTGGCGCTATGGCTGCGCTTTGTCAGTCTGGACGTCTTCTCGCACGTCGGCGCCATGCTGGCCGCCGCCTGCGGGTCCTACATCGTGGTGACAAAACGTAACAAAACTCGAAAGATTCTCGAAAAGAGTTTCTAGCGTTTCCGCTGTGCTTGGCGCTGTGGCTGCGCTTTGCGAAGCCCGGGCGTCTTTCCGCACGGCGGCGCTGTGCTGGCCGCTGCCTACGGCTCCTACATCGTGGTTGAACAGAAACGATTCACAAATGAACCGCTCAACAAAAGGATCCTGGAATTTGCGCTGTACCTGGCGCTGTGGCTGCCACCGTCCCATTTGTGGGAGCAGCACAGCTGTTGTATTGGCAATGCAGGCGGAGGAGGTGCAGCACACGCGGTGACCCTGGGGAACGGCGGCGCTGTGGTTCAACACAATTCCCCATTGGCGGGCAGCAGCAAAAGCGATTCTTGAGAACTTCAGGCCCCATATTCTTGAGCTTCAATATTGAGGATGCAGGCGGAGGAGGTGCTGCATGCGCCGGGCAGCCTGGCGACGGTGGCGCTGGGTTGGAAAGTCCAGAGGATAATTCTGGACCACTTGTAGAAGCAGCACAGCTGTTGTGTTGACGACGCAGGCGGAGGAGGTGCTGCACACGTCGGGCATCCTGGCGACGGTCGTGCTGGGCATGGCGATGGCGCTTCTGGGTCGCCCCAGCATCGACGCGGCCCTCCAGCGGCCGCTGGACATCATCCGGTGAGACTCTCTGGAATGAGCTGATTGAGACTTGACAGACCCCGTGACTGTAGCACGCAGCGGACCGGGCCCTGCTGGGACTCGCTGCTGCGTCACCGCATAGTGGACATGCGAGTGCAGTCATCAGTTCAGCGCGCAGTGGATTTCGCGCACAGGTGATCTGTTCAGACATCTGATGGGAGGCTGCGCCGTGTTGGGGAATACTGTTCTCACTCCTCTGCTGAAGTCCGTGTCCAAAACATTCACAGGGACATGACCGAGTACCTGGCCAACACGCTAGCGTTTGTGGGGGTGGGCATCATCATCGCCGGGCGGGTGTACCAGGGTCACATTGACGCGGGGATGCTGCGGGCGAGGGACTACGGCTGGGCGGTCGCACTGTGGCTGCTGCTGCTGGTGAGAAATCACAGTTGACGCTGGCGCGCTGACAGTCATGGCAGGAGCGCTGGCGTGGCGACGCTGCTGCTGCAGCTGGCTGGTGCGCAATCAAACTGCATTTGGTTGCTTGCCTCCGAGCATGCTCAGCAGGATGTGCGCCGTCCAAATGATGGTCGGTCACGAGCGCTCAAGCTTCTGCCAGCCTTTCAGCCCTTGACGCTGTGCAGTTCGTGCGGGGTGTGATGGTCGCAGCGGTGTCCCCTTTGCAGGACACACACCCTCACTTGGATCCATTTCAGATCAAGCCAGGTGGATCTCAGCCCGGTTCTGGATCGAGGCACACCCTCACTTGGCTGCTGCGTGATCTCTCAAACAGGTCATCCAAGCCATCAACGTGGTGACATTCTGGCCAGTCATGGCGCGCAACGGCGCCGCCTGACACCCGCTTCCGTATTCGTATGCTATAATCTGAGCCAAGTCTCAGCTCCTGCGTAGTCTCTTGAACAGGTCATATGGGTCGTCAACGTGGTGGCCTTCTGGCCGGTCATGGCGCAAGCCGGCGCCGGGCTGACACCCGCCGCTAGGATACATAATCATCTCCTGAGCCGGAATTACATGAGCCAAAACTCAGCTCCTGCGTGATGCTTCAACAGGTTATCCGTATCGTCAACGTGGTGGCCTTCTGGCCGATAATGGCGCGCACCGGCGAAGGAGCAACGCCCACTGCCGCGCTTATAACCGCCTGGGCTGGCCTGCGTGGCCTCGTGGGCCTCGTCCTGGCGTTGCTCGTGCTGCTGGACCCAGGATTGGGCGGCGCCGTTGCCGGGGCGGCCTATCGGGAGCGGGCCTTCTTCTTCGTGGCCAGCACCGTCGTGCTGACGGTCGTGATTCAAGGAACCGCCTTTGAGCCGCTGCTCAAGGTGCGCCAGGATCTGTGCGGCCCCTTTGATGAATCTGAATCATCACAGCAGTGTGCGTTCTCCTTCTTCGCTGCCACCACCCACTTGGCAGTAGTCCTGTTCCGAGTCTTGTAGTGACACATGGCCATTCCGCATGCAGGTGCTGGGGCAGGGTCCAGCGGGGCCAGCATCGCACAAGTCAACTGCAGCGGCGGCTGTGACACAGAGCTGCGAGTCGCAGTCGCATATGAACAGCACTGCTAGCGGTCGCCCTGGGGATGCAAGGGCTGGCGCGGCATTGGAAATGTCCCTGCCGCATTGCGGCAACGGCGAGCTGCCGCGCTGAGCGTCACAGCTCCTTGTAATTGCGCCCTTAGAGGACTGGGTGAACATGAAGTATTCGAAGCCGTGTGCCATTCGAAGTACCTTGATCGTCTTGAAGTTCGAATGTGTCTTGTGCTACATATGGCAACAAAGTCTGCAAGCAGTCCACCGTTCGGCGAGCGTACTGATATCAAACACATCAATTCGTTCACTTCACGTGCCTTCTTCCGCACACTGCAAGCAAGATTTGGGGTGCATCAAGTGTACACGAGCGCTGTGATGAGCCCGACGAGGTTGCCGCCGGGCGTCTCGCCAACGGCGACCATCGGGATAGGGTTCAGCAGCCGCTGGCTCCCCATCGTGAGAACCAGCAGGCGCCCGTCCCTGACGTGGCCGCACAGCTTCTCCAGGATCGGCAGCCAGGTTCCCGCCGCCTGCCGGTTGTATTCACGCTCCTCATCATCGTCTGAGTCATCTGCCGCCCCGGCATCTGTCGCAGCCGCCGCTGACGCTCCGTTCGCGCCCGAGGCATCCGCTGCCTGCCCGTCGGCATTTGCTGCCGCGCTGCCGCCTACCGCAGCGCTGCCCACCACCGAGGTCTGGCCAGGGGGGCAGAAGGAGGTCATATAATTGAAGAAGAAGAACAAGGTAATCGCACGGTCATCACGGATCTTTGCAGAAAAGATGCATCACAAACCCTACCGGCGGAGTGTGGTAGTTCATGGCTCGCCACGCCGCCGCCGCGCCGACGGCATCGCCGTACAAGAACTCGGCCTCGGATCCCCAGCGCAGCTGCTCCTTGCGCGCCGAGTCCTTCGCCTCCTTGCTGTCAAACGTCCTGCCCTTGAAGTCGATGTAGCTGCATCAGGAAGGATGTGGCGATGTCGGCAGTTGGACAGGTCAACCGACTCAAAGACTGTGGCAGATTGGATGGATGACTGCTGGATTGAGCGCATGCGGCCAGGGGAGCAGCCTCTTTGCATCCTCAGGAGCACATCTGTGTAGAGGTCAGAGCAGCTAGGAGCGCAATGCATTGTTACGGCAATACAAAAATTACGTGCGGCACCTTCGCGACTCCTCCACGATGACGGGGTTGAGCCCGACCGCAGTCATAAAAGACTCCGCGGTCAGCGGCTGCTCGGCGCCTGCACAATGAGAGAAGTAAATCTACATGACGGAAAATGGAAATCAATGCAATATCAACTGGGCGTCGCACACACCAAGCCATGATGAGACGAGATTGTCATGCCGCGCTCGCGTAGTCTCGCATTTACATATACATCAATCATGGTTGTTATGCGCGGCTCTCACCCGAGACTCCTCCAGACCGCCAGCGGAACAGGAAGGGAAACGTCCCCTCGTCCCCTTCTGACGCATTGATTGTCTGCAGCGACGGCATCTGCGACGCAGCCGCATGGTTTTTTGAACCAGGCTGCCGGAAACATGTAGTCTAGCGCTACATGTAGACTGTGGGAAATATTGTCAGTTTTAATGCATCTCAGCAATCTTGGAAGGGGGTAATCACTATCTGCATCTCGCCGGTCTCAGCTGTCCGCGTGCGCAGCATGAGGCCCAGCTGCTCGATGAAGCGCACACCTTCCCCGATGGCGGGCGCCAGCTGCGGGCCGACAATGTCGCAAGGTTATAAAACACCAACCAGTCTTGGCTGGCAGTGAGCAACTCAGATTCAGCGATCTATAGCAGGTAGCGATGCAGCACAACAACTCGGCTGATGCTGCGAGCTCCGAGATGGTCCCAACGCAGGGTGTGGGCGTAAAGAAGCCGCAACCCTTCAGCGCGCCACCAAATGCAAGCTCGGGTGCGGGCGAAGGCGATCAAACAAAAGAAGCTGTCCAGTGGTTCGAATTCTGACCCGCAGGATGTCACGCGCCGGCGGCGATGTGCCACGCAGCCCGGGGAAGTGGCGGCTGGAGGTCACGAGCGAGAAGGGCCAGTGCCGCCTGCGCCAGCTCTGCTGGCATAATGCCGTGACAAAACTTGTCATGTGACGATCTTGTCATCTTCGCTGCGCCATGTGCTTCCCAGAACCGAAAGTTGCGCCACTGCGCTTGATGTCGCAATCACCATGGGGAGCAGATTCATCACGCGCTGTATCGCCATGTAAGGGTCTTGGGATCACCGGTCGACCTGAAACACTGGCGGGCACTATCCGGAAGGGCTGCTGCGCTGCTGCAAACGAAGCTTGCACGTCATGCACTGCCATATGCTCGAAACACACCTGGAGCGGAGGGTCGAACACGAAGTTGTGTGCCTGCAACACCAGACCGCTCGTTTAGCATTGCATTGCAGCGCCCGGTAATACCACATGATGTCCATATACATGATGTACAAGCGGCCCTTAAACCTGCAGCTGTGCATTGCCGTGGCCGACAGTGGCCATGTCAGAAAAGCATGTGATGCTGGACCTGTTGCGCTCACCTGCGGCACGAAGTCGTCATCACCATACCAGTACCTGCCAACAAGCACGCATACCGATCTTCATCCGAGGCTGTGAATCGAGACAATTGAAAATCTTCCTCTGTGTTTGACCGCCCGGACCCAAGGCAGACAGCAGCATAATGTGTGATGGTCCATCCCCTCCAGTTCACTTGAAGAGACACTTGCCATGTGCGCTTGTCGTCCCAAACATTGAGATGCTCTGGAGGGTCGTAGGGAGGAGGCATCGCCGCTGAACAAGGTGCTGCCGGGCGCGCAGCGGCGCAGCAGCGCCCTCGATCGGCTGCTTTTGCCCAGGCACAGCAGCTGCCGGGAACGAAGCAGCTTCTGATGGCTCCAAAGGATTCTCACTGGGCTTCGAGGCAGATCTGGTGGATCTCCCGTGTCCCTGTGACTCGAGTGATCTGAGGGGATCTGACTCAAGGTGGAGGATTGCGGCGTTCAGATCGGCTCAGATATCTTGGTTTCACTGAACTAAAGTCTGGATAGAAGCAGACTTGATGGCACCTGCCGATTGTGGCGGTGAAGAAGCAATGGCGATGCATGATGAAGGAGTTATGTCACAGGTCAGCTTCCAGGGCAGCTCCAGGCTGCTGGCAGTGGGTCCTTGGAGGCGAAACATTGCAGGGCCCGGCTTCTCGAGTCTTGGGACACTGCGTCTCTCCAGGCCATCGTTATGGCCATGTCGATCCAAAAGGGAATGCAACCGCTCAACCCGCAGAGCATCATTTCCGGTTTGCCAACACGCTAGGCAGGTTGCTGAGGCTGAGCGTAGCCGCTTTACGAGCCTACCCCAGAATGCTGCCGGGCCTCCGAGCATCAAGAGGCCACGAGCACTGCATGGCGGTGAAGACGCCGTGCCCTGCGCAGCTGCTGTCGGCGTTTATCAGCTGTATCGCAATGCTGCCCAGCTGTACTCTGCGGCTCAGGCGCCCTGCTCGCCGACGACCCCCAGGTAATTGTCTCGTATTGTGCCGACGCAGAACTGCGGGGGAGGAGTTTGGCGCACTGTCAGCTTGACAACACCATGGCCTCATGCTTCTCGAGCTTTCTGCATGCGCCAAAGCAATGCAGACCAAATTCATCATCTGCGAGGGGTGTATTGGAGCATCTGTGGAGGGCGCTCACGATTTCGGTGGGGTCCACCCTGATGCCCACGATGCGTAGCCGCACCTCTGCCCCAGCAATGACACGCACCTGCACACGTCGACAACATGAGAGTCTGATCCGGGCATTATCACTGCATGACACAGGCGGTCAAATAGCCGTCTGACATCGTGCTTATGGTTTATGGTTTATCAGTGTGCTGCCACTGTTGTGCTGGCGCTGCACGTCGCCTATCGACCCTGCTGCAAGTTCTATGTGCACCGTAGGAACCTGAAAGATCCACTCGGCTGCAGATCAAACGCAAAACAAAGCCCTGCAACACTCGTAAAGTTTGCAAGGGTTTTACCTCCTCGTCGGACGACACGTAGCAGGGGTCGTCTAGGGCCGAAAATTCAAAGTCCTCGGGTATGAGGTGGTTGGACACGAATATCTGCACCGGGCCCGCCTCCGCAAAGAAGCCCATCTGCATAAAAATGTAATAGATGGTGTAACTCTGCCTGAAACGAAGAGCAGACACATGGAGCTGCTGTGCAGCGTTGTCAGCTGGCGATGCGACTGTCGCTGTGTAAATTTCAGCGGAGTGGGATGGCAAGGCGCGGCTGGATTATTGTTGAGCGAGCAATCAGTGCTTCGCTGCCCGCTGTGAAACACCGCCTGGGGACTTGTGGCTCCAGCACGTTGCGCCAAGAGTGAAGGAACAGCCACGCCACGGATGCACGTCGGGGGGCGACTCAGGTCGAACAGAAAAGGATTGCTTGTTTGGCAAAGTCAGGAGACATGGACAGAAGACTTGTCAACAAAAAATAGTTGACAAAATTTGTTAATTTTAAACTATTTGAGCCAGTAGTGAAAATGCTTGGTAAAAGAATTCTTTGAATCATAGAACAAGGAAGAACTGTTAAAATGGAACAACAGGACACGAAATTGGAAAACACCCACCTTGTTGACCTGCGTGACCACGGTGTCGAGCACCTCGCCCTTGAAGGGGCGGAAGACCACGCACGAGTACGTCACATTGAAGCGCGCAAACCCCGTGCCCTCCCGTATGAGGCCCTGCAGCCAGCGTGGAGCGAGTGACGGTGGGGAGCTGTTCGAACTCCCTGCCGTCATGCTGTCATTACGGCAACACGTTGGCGGCTGGGTCGAACACGCGGTTGCATGTGTTTGGGATCACTTCTGTTGCGCTAGGGAATTGGGGACCCACTCGCCGGGATGGCACCACTTTCACCCCCTGGATTCACTCAGCTATGATGTCGCACCTGGCTGACTTCCACTACGCCGGTGACCGCGATCACAAAGCCATACTTCCCGCTGCACGTCCCCTCGACCTGCGCGGCGGCTGAGTGAATGTCAGACAAGCTGTATTGGTGCTCCTTGTGGTTAGCGTCCATGCTCTCCGGAAGCACGTCCATGCGGTGTTCTGTGCGGCTGCTGCTGCACCATGCTTGGCTGCAGGCCGCCGCGCCGCCGCACCAGCACGACTGCACCTGGAAGTGCACTCAGAGCCGCTGCTTTGTCTGCGTCTATCAATTAAACTCACCTCTTTGGTCAGCTTGTCCTCTAGTGTTGCCCGCATGGTAGGCCCGAAGTGGCGCGGGTGGAGCTCAACCTCCGCGGGCATTTGCAGATGGTAGAACATCCTGGCTGCCTGCAGCTGGAGGTGTGCAGCTCTGAACCGCTCCGTATCATCGGTCCATCAGCTCGAGAAGGAGACGGAGCTTGCTGTGTGCAGCGACACTGACACAGCACGTGGATCGAGCTGCGGATTGGCTCTTGACAGTGCCAACAGCGATGAGCGGCAGCCGCAATCGGTTCCCAAGAAACTTTTTACTCAGGCTACTTCAATGCACGTACGTTGTGTGCCAGCAGATTTGCCGTGTTGCCCTGTACCAGGTGCTGCTCATTCCCGCCATCTCCCTGGGCAAATTTCTGCACGCTCGCGGCCATTCAGAACTTGACGTCTTTTGAGAGCAGGTAGACGGTTGAAGAGCGCTGTGCAGCATGTCTCCCAACCCCCTCGCAGCCAAAGGCGAGCTGCATCATGGACTGGCTGCATGCCGCATGCCGCGCGCGTTCAGCAGGTGCAGCAGCAGCAGCAGGCGACGAAACACGGCGCTCTCCTGCGCTCGCATGGGTCTTGCGGATCTGTGGCCCTCCAGTCAGAAGATCCGGCAGAAAGACCTGGTGCAGATGGGTCCCCTGAAGGTAATGGCGCCGGCATGCTTGGCGGTGCATGTTTGATCATGACTGCAAGCACACGTGCTGAAAACTCTAGTGGCACATTCGCAGGTCAGTCCAATGGGATTTGGCACATGGGCGTGGGGTGAGTGCTCGTCACACATCCAGTTTCTTGTCCTAGTCGCATGGCGCCATGCACCACATCCGCATCGCATCACATCTGCCATGTCCCTCATCGAGCCAAGGTGTCTGTTCCTGTCGTGTGTAGGCAATCAGTTCTTGTGGGGCTACGACAAGAGCATGGACGCAGAGTTGCAAGAGGTTTTCAATCTCATGGTCAGCCGAGGGATAAACCTCTTTGACAGCGCAGACTCGTACGGTGCGCCCCTTGCTGTCACTCGATACACTGTGCACAGCTCCAGCTCATCACCAATTAGCCACCCATTCGATTACCAAGGCGCTGGTACAATGTCGAGACTCAGGCATCTTTTGCCAGCGTCAATGTGCAATTGGGCGATGCTGGCGACACAGTGCAATGCAACTGTGATGCGACAGGCACGGGGGCGTTGAATGGCCGCAGCGAGCAGCTGTTGGGGCAATTCACATCGGAGGCGCCAGGCGGCGCTCGCGTGCGTGAAAACATCTGCGTCGCGACGAAGTTTGCCGCATACCCCTGGCGGCTCACGTCAGGCACGCAAGTGGCCAAGCAAACCCACACTGTTCTTGCTCTTGCATGGGTTTCTGGCATCCGCATGGGCTCACATGCTGGCCTGTGCCTCGTGCATTGCCTGTGCCTGCAGCTGCATCGCTCCATGGCTGTGGGAACGATTGCGCTGCCGTTGAGCTGCTGCGATGCTACGCAGGCCAGATGGTGCGCGCGTGTCGGGGCTCGCTTCGGCGGCTTGGCGCAGAGCAGCTTGCAATTGGGCAGCTACATTGGTCGGCGGCCAGGTGGGAGGCACAAAGCATCACTAATTCGACCTCAACATACGAGAATTGCCGCTGGCGCAGTTCTGTTGGCAATGTTGCACGCCGCCAATCGCATGAGCGGGTGACAGCACTCCTGTTCGATGAGCTGCCTGCAGACTGCGCCAGGGGCATCGCATGAGGCAAACGAGGCTCCACACTGATTGCTGGCGATCGCAGGTATGCGCCGCTGCAGGAACGCGCACTGTGGAGCGGTCTAGCTGCAATATATGAGGAGGTGGGCATCTCTAGCTGGCCTGGCACACAGAGCAGCAGATGCTTTGAGCAAGTCCCGTCGGCGGATCGAAATGCAGATGCGCATAGTTCAGTGCGGTTGCTGGAACGCCGTGCAACTGCCTGCTCAAGCCATAGTCCGTCCGTCTATCAAACCCTGATAGGTCGTATAGGAAGATCTGCGCGCAGGGGCTGGTGAAGGCGGTGGGCGTCAGCAACTACGGCCCGCAGCAGCTGCAGCGCATCCACAGGTGGGCGCCTCAGCTGCAACGCCGTGGCTGCAGCCTCGTGGCAGCCGCTGGCCCGATACTTTGAACAGCTACGGGCTGCTGCTGCATGCACCCAACAGTATGAACACTACACAGTCTGAGAATGCTTGCGCAGCACGCCACATGCTTGTCGGCACGACACTGCATGTTGCGCCAGCTAGACTACCTGCAAAACATTCATGCCGAAAATGCCTACTTTCCGCTATCGCCGCAGGTACCTGGAAGAGCGGGGTGTGCCGCTGGCATCGGCGCAGGTGCAGTTCTCGCTGCTGAGCAAGGGCCCGGAGCAGCTGGAGACGCTGCGAGTGTGCCACGACCTCGGCATAGCAACCATTGCGTATTCGCCGCTAGGCCTGGGTGCGCGTCCGAGGTCCCCACGCCTGCTCAATTGAGACCAAGCCTTACAGCACTGCTTGTGCCAGGACCTCGGCATCGTCGTCATCGCTTACTCACCGCTAGGCCTAGGTGCATGTCCCGAGGTCCCCGAAGCTTGTCCCAGCTTGCCCTCAAATCCAGATGCTTTCGGTTTCAGATAAGACACTGCACTACTCGCCGCTGTGCTGTGGCACGTGTCCGCTGCGTCCTGTCAGGTAGGATGCTTTCCAAAGCAATGCACAACGTGGCTGCTTGCAGCCCATCGGGTAGCGGGCACTGGGGAAATTGTGCAGCACGAATGGAGGCGCCGGCTAACCCTTGAGGTTTGTGGCGCGTCTCCCAGGTATGTTGACGGGGAAATACGACAAGGACAACCTGCCGGCGGGTCCGCGCGGGCTGCTGTTCCGCAGCATCCTGCCGGGCATCGAGCCGCTGACGGATCTGATGCGGCAGATCGCTGCCTCTCGGAGAAAGACTGTCTCGCAGGTGAGGGAAATCTATTATTTTGTGTACATGTGTGCATGGCCATATGCAGCCTGGCCATATGCAGCTGCAGTTGCAGTAGCTGCAACGCGTGCTTGAGGCGCAATTGAGGTGTCTTGTACACTGTGAGGTTTGGATCATACACTGATGACGATGCACACGCATGCCGCAGGTGGCCATCAACTGGTGCATGTGCCAAAACACGGTGCCGATACCCGGCGCCAAGAACCTGCGGCAGGCAAAGGATAACCTGGGCGCCCTGGGGTGGCGGCTCTCGGACGGGGAGGTGGCGGCACTGAGCGCTGCGGCCGACGCCGCGCCCACCCGCATGATCCAGAACATCTTCCAGACGAAGTGAAACGGAAACCGACGGCAAGGACGTGAGACCGTTTCGGATGGCTCTGTGGTATTGTGGTCATGCGCAGAAGCACGACAGTGTGCACCGCTGCCACCAAGGGCCAGGAACTGCTGGCGAATTGATGGTTTGAAGTGGGTGTTGCAATTCTTGACCTTCTCGATTTGCACTGTGCGAAGGTTTTACATAGGGTAGAGCTAAGCCTCTAGGTTGACGTGGACAAAACTGAAAACACAATGCTGGTTGGCGGCTGGCTGCAGTTGCACATGTTGTTCACCCAGACTCCCAGAGCCGAGACTGAACATAGATGCACAATGTCAGCTGCCTTGCACCAGCGCCCCGTTCAGTGGTGTTGGTTTGGGTTGGCGAATTCTGCAAGCGAGCACCAGGCGCCAGTGAGTACTTCAAGGTTTCTAAACAGGCCATGAACGTGCTCAAGAGTCAGCATGCATCGATGAGCGTGCAATGGCGACATCTGTGCGACTGCATGCAAAGTGTGCGCTTCCTTCAGGCCAGAAGCAAGACATTAATGGCAGTGACGCACTTGATGCCTTAATGTCTTCCTCTGCATGCGCATTGAATCGTCAGCTTTTCTGTTGCGGCAGCCAGATTCTACATGACAATGGATCAATCATGACCGTCAACAAACAGCCGACACACCTGTGATACCCAGCGACATCTTCGTGATGAGGCCGCCCGTGACGCCGAAGCCGAGCCAGAATGGCCACCTGGGTAGTGCAGAAACAGAGTGGCATCACTGCTTGATAAGATTGGCGGCGCGCGCAGCTGTGGCGCTGCAAAGCATATCTTCCCGCGACAGGCTGGTGCTCAGCGGCAGCCCACTGGGCGCCGCGTACAAGATACGTCTTTGTCTCGCCAGTCCAGTGAGGTCGTCAACGTGCTGCACTCGAACAGCACAGGCATCCCTTCGTCAATGGCAACAACAGGACACTCACAGGCTCTTGAGCTCCCGCACGACTGTTGTCCTTACAGGCTCAGTGGCAAGCTGGTGCGGTGGGAACTTCGGCATGCTGGCAACTCTGTTCAACGAAGGGGCAGCACCACTCGAGTGTCAAGAAATCCACTCGCAACCCTGAGACAACGAACGCGATCGCCGCAAGGGGCCTGGCAGCTGCCCGATCGACCACGGTGCGTTTTTTCTGCTAGCGATGTAGTCTGCAGCTGGGATTGTGCCTGCACCCAGCGATTTGCAACAGTCCTGCTTGCTGGCCTGGTCCTGGTGACAGTGGGGACTCTATGATCATGTTAGCCGCCGCAGGCTCAGCGGCGGGCACTGGCTGCTTAGCGGTTTGGCTTTCTCTTTGGCAGGAAAAGGCAGCAGGGCTGTGAAATAACTTGCGCTGCATCAGAAAAGGAGTCGCATCTCAGCTTGTTGTGTTGTGTGTGCGGAACATCGAAGATCAGGGACATAGCCGGCGGCGTCACCCGGCGTATGAGCATAATGCTTACAGGACTCTCGGCGTTCTTGACCGACGTACATCTAGGCTAGCATACATCGTGCACTTTGCTCCTTGGAGTTTTAGTCTTCTCGAACAAAACCACGCTGAACCAGCAGCTGGCTGCGGAGGTGTGACATGCCGCCATGCGGTGAGGTAGGCCGCCCGCCACAGCAGCAGGTGCTGAGACTGAGGTGCCGCCGCTGCACGCCAACGGCTGAAAAGTCAACAAGGTCTGCGCGCAGCAGTAATTTCATGGCGAGTCCGAACTAACTTAAATAGTCGGCTCCTGCCCTCGAGTGTAGTTGCTAATACCCCTCACCTGCGCCTGAATTGGCGGTTCGTCAACGGATCTGCCGCGTGTGGTCCAAAGACACACGGGACATCTCGGGGATGCGTCGATGATTACTCAAAGTCAGCGCTGCCGCTGCAGTGTGCCGACCGACGTGGCGGCCGGCACGGCTGCGACGTTGGCGCACAACGCCGGCGCTTCCGGTGCTTCCAGCTTCTGCTGCCGCAGCTGCGGCGGCAGCGCGAACGGCTGGCGGCGGCGGCCGCGGCGCGGCAGCAGCGCCCTGATGCCGCCGGATTCTGCCCGCACCATCGCGCCGCGCACGAGCTCGTACGTCCCGAAGCTGACGCAGGCCATTGGGACCACCCGTAGGCTCGCGGCGCCCACGCCCCTGCAGGGTTATAGGTTTTAGCACTTTAGGGAGCAGCGGCAAGCAACAAGTGCAAGTCAAGGGCCCTGACAGAGAATTCTGCCAACACATGCAGAATGTGCATTGCGCACCGTATGCGTGCGCTCCCCAAGGTTCTCAGCAACCGAGGCGTTTCTGATGTCGGAGACTCCAGCCCTAGGTGGTTGTCTCACCAGAGCCATCCAGGCTGCAGCTGCCGGCCAAAGCGCTGCTCGACTGAGGCCGCAGACTGATGAATAAAAGGCATGAAAGGTAAGGCATGAGAGGGAAGGCACCTGTACAGGGCGAGCGGCCCCTCCTCCTGCAGGATGCGGCGGGTGAGCATTACAAAGCTGCTGCCGCAGTCCACCTGCAATCGCCTTGACACCTGCAGCCATAACCTCGACTCTCGCCATGGACTGCTAAGGCTTCTAATGGTCAGCGATGATGGCAGTCTCACGTGCAACCCACACTTGCAGCTACTCTGCAGATTGGGTGCATTCGGGGAAGGAAAAAATAAACTTCGTACCGTCTCGAGCGGAAACGCCACCAGCTGCATGGAAGAAGACACGAAATGTTAGGGTCTGAAATTCTTCAACTGTCAATGCACCTGCCGTGCTGCCAGCTGGTGATCAGTGAGCGCTGTCGACGTCTGCAATTGATATCTTTGCTGGCTGTGCGTGGCCACGATCGGGGTGTTTTCCATCAAAATCTCAATACAAACGAAATCACCTCAATCAGGCAGCGCTCGCTTACCTGGTCGCAGGATGCGGAGGCGACGCCGAAGTTGAGCACGCTGGCGAACTCCGGCTCAGTTGCGCATTTTGATAGCTCAAACACGATATCATCTTCAAAACACCTCACCTGGCCGCAGAAGGCGGAGGCGACGCCAAAGCTGAGCACGCCGGCGACACCCGGCTCGGCGCCGCAATGCGCCACACGGTATCGCGTCTTCAGGGTGTCGAACAGGCCTGCAACAGCAGCGGGCCTCGCATCAGCAGCGGACATCGCATCAGGATGTGGCAAGTATGCTTTCGCTGCCTGCTTGAGCAACAGCAGCGCAACACGCAGGAACACTTGCGATATTGCGCGCCTGTGTTGAGCAGAGCATGATGCACTCAAACCGAAGCACTGTTGCTCAGGGTAATCCAGTAGAGTTCGTTCGGATGGCAGCAGCGCAAGCAGGTGCTCACCGTAGGTGATTGCAGCCTCGGGCAGCATTCCGATGACTGAGGGAAGCAGGCCGCGGTACAGCCCGCTCACCCCCTCAGCGGCCGCGACCTGAGCAGAGCAAGACCTCGGAATTTATCATCGACTCAATGCAACACTGGAAACTGAATGCGACACTTGACAATGTGAGTGGTGTGGAACACACAGCTCCGTCGTTGGGCTGCCATGAGATGTACCTTGCGGAAGGCATCGGCAACGCCGCTGTACAGCCCAGCGGTGTCCGTCGTCAGCCGTGTGCGTACCACCTGCGGCAGCGTCTGGAAGCTCCTGAATAATTGTTGGGTTAGTGCAGTCTCAGCAGCATGGGTTGGAGCGCAGTCGTAGGGGATCTGGACAGGCATGGCCATTGAGTATGAAGGATGGCCGCGCGGCAAGAGTCGCACTTCGAGCGGATATAGCAGCACGTTCGTGGTGCACCCCGCGAGACCAGCCGCTGCAAACACGCGCGGCCCCCGGCTGGCGCCCAGGAGCCCCTGTAACAAAAAGGAGGTTGCGAATCACAAGAACATCACATTGAACTTTGAGAAACCTTGAAAGACAGGTGGGACCTGAATTCGTCGGGCCGGACACAGCCAGGGGATCTGGCCAGCCCCAGCTACCCAGCAAAGCGAGCAGAACAGACAGTCGGCAAGGCGCTTCGCCTTGAGCGGACGTCAAACCTCCTCAAAACTTGCTTGCCGACCTCAAACCTGCAAACCAACAAAAAGTCACCTTGAAGACGTCGAAGGCGAAGAAGTCGAGGGCCTTCTGCGGCGCAGAGCGCAGCACATTGGTGGCATTGCCGCGGTACAGGCCGCGCAGGCCGCTCGTGGCGATTACCTCCCTCGCCGCTGCCAGCGTGCCGACGCCAGCGCACGCCCCCGTCATGGCCTGCGCAGAGCAATTTGGCCGGATGCCTTACTCTCCTGTCTTTCGCACCAACAGGCTGCTGATTGAACAAAACAAGCGGTGCTTCGTCAAGGGGTTCCGCGAGCAGTGCGCCATGCGTGCGCCTGTGATGCACTAGCTGAAGGTGCATCGAGCATTGGCGCCACAGAGAGCATTCGCTATGTCAACACTCCATCCAGCTGACGAGCTGTGGGGAGGCGTAGCGGCTGCATTGCCTGGCAAAAGCAAGCTGCGCCACAGAGAGTGCGCACCTGAACGCGCAGAGTCTCGAGCGGCGCGGTGGCGGTGCGGGAGGCGGCGCCCGCCAGCGCGCCCGCCACCAGGTGCCGCCAGGGGGACCCCTGCAGGGGCAGCCGCCACAGCTTCAACTTCGCCTTTGCTGTGGGGTTCTTGCAGATCTCAGTGGGCGCCCGACAGCAGCGGGCACCCACCTGAGCCTCGACATGCGACACAACCCGGAGGGAAGCGCCAGTGTCGGCAGTGCGCGATCATCATGTGATGCTCTATGGTGTAGATCACCAGGAGCTGCCGCCCACCTTGGCGGCGACGTCGTGCAGCGCAACAGAGGCGCCGATGTCGCACAGCCCCGCGCCGCACCGCACCGACAGCCAGTAGTCCGCCAGCATGTTGCCCTGCATGATGTCCAGGGGACAGAGCTCGTGGTTGCTCTTCTCACACTCCTGGCTCACAAGGTTGTTCAAGTCGAACGGCATGCCCGCCAGCAGCCCGCCAGCATGTTGCACTGCGGGCATCAAGACCACTGTCTCAGCCACAAGCGTGGCCGTGACTGCTGATGCGGTGTGCAGACAAGAGTCATGCAGCGGGCAGCACACAGGGACGAAGCCGACCAGGGCGCTGAATCGCTGTGCGAACTCCATCCCCGACAATTCCTCTGCACAGAGCAATGAATCCTTTGGGCAAAGCCTGGACCCGCACCGCCGGCAGCAGCAGGAAGAAGGAGCGGAACTCCTGGAAGGAGACGCCGCGCTGGCCATCGCCGCCGCTGCCGCCCGGGCCGCCGGACGCCCTCGCCAGCAGCTCGTCCACTGCCTGACAGACACAATGAAGCGGAAAATGATTGGCTTTGGAAAAATCAAAAGGAGGGTGGGAACCACGAGGGCGAGGAACAGGGAATACCTGCAATGCATCTACAGAGACTTTGGTACCGCTATTGAGTGCATGGCAGGTTGCTGGCGACATGGGGACACACCTTAGCGTGCTGCCGTCGCCGAGGACAGCTGTAATGCTGACAAGGATGTTGCTGATCCTCGATCTATTCTCTCGTTTCGTTTCTCTTTCATTTCGTTTCGTTCTTTCTGCTTCACGCGGCTCACTTTACGGCGGCAGTGGTGCACGCGGCGGGTGTCGGGGCAGCGCAAAAGCGCTCTCGCATTACATTTGGTCTTTGCTTCACACAGCTCACCTTGCGGCGGCAGTGGTACACGCGGCGCGTGTCGGGGCACCGCACCCGCACCGTCTCCAGCACCGCCGCGAGCTCCGCGGCGTCCAGAGCGCCATCCCCATCAGCGTCCAGCGCGTCGAAGGTGGCGCGCAGCCCCGCCTCCCGCGCCCGCACGAAGCTCTGGAAGCGGTCGAACCTGCAGTAAACATGCAATTGCTGAGATGCTGGGATGCTGAGACGCTGAGATGCCGAGAACCGAAAGCAAAGAAGTCTTGAACGCGACGAGCGGCCCCGCTTCCCGGTCCCGCACAGAGCTCTGGGAGCGGTGGAACCTGCGGCGAGTCAGCAAGCCACGAGCACTGAGCGCCAGCGCGGGAGCCACTTCGGCTGCTGTCAGAGGAGATGCCTTCATTGCGACCACCGGTATGTGACAGGTTACCTTGCCCTATTTGATCCCGCACTATTGGTGTCCATGACGCATTTCTAGGAAGCACTGGCCCTTTGCTGCCAGTACGTCCAAGCAGCAGTCAAATGCAACGCTGCACCATGGCCGTACATGCGATCCACTCACGAGATGCGGTGGTGGCCCGCCTCTGCCGGCGGCGAGCTGCTCCGCTCTGCCGCTGCGCCCGGCCCTGCCGCTGCTGCGCCGCCGCAGCCCGCGACCGCCGCTGCCCGTGCGCTGCCCGGCCCCGTCTCCGCTCCCGCGCTGCCCGTGACCGCCGCCATGAACGCCGGCACATACGCCTGCGGCAGCCCGTGCTTTTTGGCGTACGTCCGCAGGTCGCCAGCCTCCACAAAGCCCTTGCCGTCGGCGTCGATCTCGTTGAATGTGCGCCGCAGCCGAGAGTGCCTGGCGGAGGTTGCAGAGGGGGGTTGTCAAGCGGGAGGCATTACATCGGTGCTGCTGTGTGGTTGCCTGGACGAGGGCAGCAAGGTACTGTGTTTGGTAAGCTGTTGGCTTGGATGTGTTCGGCGCGCACACGCGCTCATGCCTGCTGTGGCAGATACTGTAATGCGCAGCGGTCTCACCCGAGCATGGAGGCGACGCTGGTGGACAGCGAAGCGAACGCTGGGCCGCGCCGCCGCCGCCGCCGCCGCCGCTGCAGGTGGGGCTGCTGCACCAGCGCGAGCGCATCCGCCACGGCATCGACTGGCAGCGCACGCCTGAGTCCGCCGGCATCGAATTGGAACGATGCGGCGGTCAGCTGCGGTTGCCTCGACGGTCTCCGGCCGATGTGCGGCGGCAGTGGCAGCCATGCTCGCCAGTGCGGCAGCGCCGGCGCAGGCACCGCGCGGTCACCCAATCCCATCGTTGCCGCCGCCGGCAGCCGCAGCTCCTGCAGGCTTGTGAAGCGCTGTGCCAACGGCTCCGTAGCTCCCATGCTGCCCTTACCCAACGTCGCGATTTGCTGGCGACCACCCCAGGTAACCTGTCGCTCGCTACATCGTTCGGCGTCCGGCGATCCGCCCGCTGTCCTGTCCTGTCACTTCCCAGGACCCTCCAGAGCCCTTCCGCCTCAAGTGTGAACGATGCAGCCGACCATGAAGCCTGTATTGCATGGGTGCGCTTCAACTTAAGTTTGCCTGCGGGACGACCTGATTGTCAGCAGGTGGACCAACCTTTGGAAGGGAAGTGCAGGCGCCAAAGGGCGTGAGTAGGCGGAAAACGACCTCTGATGAAGGCCTTGATCTTTTCCTTTCTTGTTGGGGGCTCAGATTCAATCAAAGGCTCCTTTTTGGAATTGGCCTGCGCGTTGAGCGCCTGCGATTCCGCCCGCCGAGCAGCCAGACCAGTGAGCTTCGGGGCCATGTCAGGCAGACATTGTATGGGTGAAGGTGTTGCACGGGAGACGAGACGTTTGGGTCGCCTGCAGCAGACCTGGACAAAATTCTGTGTCGGACTTTGTCAGACAAACGCTTGGAGATTACGAGAATGACGAGATGCACGTGCGCGTTCATGCGGCGGCCCTGCGGCGGCTCTGGGAGCTGTGTGCCGAAGGCCTGTTACATGTGTTCTGAATGCTTCTGCAGCTTGTGCAGACATTATGTGTAGCGTTGAAGGCGCTAGATGCAGCCTGCTGCAGCTCTGAAGTTGAAGAAGCGTCCCCCCGTTGTTAGTACCCTTTCAACCCTTGTCTTTAGCTTTGCCTTCAGGATTTTTCATTGCCAACGGCCAGTCTGTCCACCTCTGAGCGGCAGCAACCATCTTCCGGGCATTTTCTACCTCACACAGCACATTCCCCCGGCAAGATGACTTCCGGTGTCGCAGCATGCAGCTCCATCGTGTCCAGCCAGCATGCAGCTATGCAGACTCGGCTGCCAGCCAGGCAACCGGCACGTCCCTTCCTAACAGCCTGCAGCGCTCGGCAGCGCCGTGTTCCTGCCACAGCACGCTGCAGCGCCCAGTCAGAGGAGAAGGGACTGCCGGAGCGCGGCAGCGGGGAGGCCAGCACCTCCGGAACAGGTGCAGTGCTGCCAATGATGCTCACACGAAAAGACATCTCGCGTGTATCATCGCGCTCCCCTGTGGCATGTTGCAGTCAGATCTGAGACCCCATCCACTTCGCTGCCTGCACGCCGCACACACATGCGGCACCGCATGCTGCACATTGCTGTGCGTAACCAGCTTTCCACACAGCAACCTACACCTGCAGACAAGTTGTGTCTTGTCTCAGCGCTTCGTCATCCGTGTGCAGGACTGGAGGCGGGGACGCCGCTGATGTTGACGGCGCGGACGGCCGGATCGACGCTGGTGTTCCTCGCGGCTTTTGCCGCCCTGCTCCACTCCGATGCAGCCCTGGCAGCCGACCCCGCGGACGTCAGCCAGCACCACCACACAGCTAACATCGTCTTTGGTGAGCAGCTGCGCATGTTGAGAAGGAACCGCAACTGCAGGACCATATTATGACCAATTCAGGCATGCGCCAACCATGCTGGCAGGTTCACAGAGCTATGCAGCAGCCCAGAGCTCCACTCACAAGCTCAGCATCCGCTGCCTATTGCTGTGCTGCAGGAGATATCGCCGGCGAGGACGACTTTTGGGGCAACCTCACCTCTTACGCCCGCTTCTTCGTGACCGTCATGCTGGGCACAGTCAACGTGGTGTTGGAGCCTTTCCGCAAGGTGAGGCGGAAACACTGCATCAAGTTCTGTGTGATTGTGCGTCACCGAACTAGAAATGCATGTCGTCAAGCTCGTCACCAGTTGAAGGGGTCAGGCAACGTCGGCCTTTCGAAAATCGCCCTGCTGTCGACTCGTGGGCAGTCCCAGAGCCATGACGCTTCATACCTGACTATGCATTCGTCTTCCTCACTGGCAGGCGGCCAAGCGACCGGGCACGGCGGTGGCGCTGGCGTTTGGCGCAGTGGGCTTATTTCTCTTCATGACGGTGACGGTCAAATTGATGTTGGGGATTGGTGATGACGGTGATTTCGAATATCTGACCCGCGGCATCTGAACATAGACGGAAGATAGAGCAAACTTTTGGATTGACTTGCATGTGTGAATGTCCTGCTATCAACTGCCTTGGGAACGGCACCATGAAAGCCGGCATCAGTCTGTGCACAATTTCCTCTCTGCCAACTCGAAAGTCCAACAGCTTGTAGAACCCTTCCGAAGAGCTGATATCGAGGGTTGATTTCTCAGACCACCGCATGGACATGAACAGAGCATGTACACAGTCGTTGCAAAATAAAGCATCAGCGCGTCCAATGCTGCTGTTGCCGCCGACGCTGCCGCTGCCATGCTGCTGCCGCCGCTGCCGTTGCTGCCGCAGCCCGCCGCTGCCGTTGCTGCCGCGGCCCGCCGCTGCTGCTGCTTGCTAGGCACCTCTCCCCAGCCGCAGGCTGCGCTACTGAAGCGTGGGCTGTGTACACTGGAGGAAGGGAGCACGGCCCTTTCAGCCTGGCAGTCACGAGAGGTCCTCGTCTGCAACTTCGCTCGCGACTTCACTGTCTGCTGGCAGGCCAGCGACCGCGGCGCTGTTGTACACGCGGCGCAGGTGGCTGCGCAGCGACTTGCGCGGCCGCACTGCCTCCAGCACCTGCAGAGTAAGAGGAAGTAGGAAAAGTCTCAAACAAACAATCACATCGCACGACACAACTGCAGGTGGCTGCGCAGCGACTTGCGCGGCCGAACCGCCTCCAGAACATGCGGCAAAAGGGGAAGAAGGGGTCAACAAGCTTTCAAGCACTCCATTCGCTCGCCCGCTGGCTAATGTATGTGCCGACTTGCGCGGCCGCGCTGCCCTCCATTACATGCGGGCAGAGCGGACAGGATTGAGACTCATGTTCATCAACACTTTCCAGGATGTCATGCTGCAAAGAGAGCATAAGCCTTAGATTTGAATGTGTGCAAAAAGGCACAGGGCAGCGCGCCTCTAAGAGCGCACGCCATCCGCTTGCAGCTAAGAGTTCATCCTTCTCTCAATTGCACAGGCAAAGCCAGCGCTTCTTTGCTGTGAAAGCCACAACGGTTGTCGAGCACCACGCCGGAGCGCGCCATGAGGTCGATATTTTGAATTTCATCTGACATATTTATGCGCCTTTGGAAACAGGGCCAAACCTGGTCATCGGGCACCACGCCGGAGCGCGCCATGCGGTCGATGATGTCGTAGCCGCGTTGGTCGTCCCGCGTCCGCACGCAGATGCCCAGCATCGAGGCGAACACCGCTGCGCGCACGTCAACACAGCGCTGTCGGCATGATGGATTGGGGGTCACCTAACCTGGGTCGAACATCGGCATGAGGTGATCGCCACTCATGCGGCATCAGCAGACACCAGCTGAGTCGCATGCCAAAGCGCTGCTGCAACGCTGCTGACTCAGCGCGCGCCCACCCGTTTTGGGCCGCATGCCAAAGCGCTGCTGCATGATGCCAGGGAAGCGTCAGCTACGTTGCAACACGCCCTCCGGTGGTGTTGAATCGACGCGCGCACCTGTGCCGGGCCGCATGCCAAAGCGCTGCTGCATGACGCCGAGCACGGTGCTGATGCCGGCCCACTGCGGCGGCTCCGCCTCCCCATATCCCCGCACCAGGGTGCTGAAGGTTATGTCATCCGGCTCCAGCAGCGCGCCTGCCGCATTTAAAAAAACACTCTCGAGACGATACTCGCACATGTTCATGTACACACAAGATGTACGGCGGCTCCGCATTCCCATACCCCCGCACCAGGGGTGCTGAAGTCATGCCATCGGGCTCCAGCAGCGCGCCTACCACATTAGGGAAAACTTTGCACTTCCAATGTATTTAGCAATGCAGTGCTGAATGCCATCAGGCTCCAGCAGCGCACCTGCTGCACTTGCAATGCAAGGGTCATAAAAATTCTAGCAAGCATTGCTAACAGTAGTGTCATCCGGCGCCAGCAGCGCGCCTGCCACAGTCGACCAGACATGCGAAGTAAGTAAACACTTGACGTTGTCAACGCGACACATCGCAGATGAGCAAGGCTCTTACATGCAGCGCACGCCCTGCAGCTGCATGATGAGGCATTGAATTTACTTGAGAGCCCCGCATGGGAAACCATTGGTTTTCCCGCCGCATCCGCAGTGCATGTGCCTCCTGACCTTGCCTCCCCACCCTTGCCCCTGTTGACAAGGGTAACAAGAAACGGAACGTTGAGATGACGTGGAAGGGAAGTGGACAAAACACTGCGCACCGAACAGCTCGTCAAACACGTTCATGGCCATGTCCAATTTGCCGTTGCGCGCGCAGGCATCAATCAGCGCCGTCGCCGCCATGGCGTCCGGCTGCACGCCTGGAATTTAAACGGCAAGACAACATTTCCAATGTTGGCTGATCGGAAAATGCAAAAAACGGAAGTCGAGTGTCAATCAGCGCCGGCACCGCCATAGCGTCCAGCTGCACCCCTGCAAACGTTTACACGCCACAGAAGTGGCACAAAACAGATTGCTGGACGTTTTTTGGGCGACCAAGCGCAAGTGTCTCGCCTGCGAATGATCGCCACAGGATGTGCAACCCGTCTTGCTGTGCCTTCTTGCCTGAAAGTTGCGAAGGCAAGTCTAACAAATAAGATGTGACGTTCCATACTCAGGCGCGCCATCTCTGCCAGCTGCAGCGTTGCCTCCCGAGGCCGCCCCTGCCGCCCCATCATGTCAAGATTGGCAAACAGTAACGGAGAAACTGTCAAGAGAAGTTTCTCTTCGCACCCAAGCGTGCCATTTCTGCCAGCTGCAGCGTCGCATCCCGCGGCCGCCCCTGCCGCCCCAGCGCGCTGATGCGCCGCGTCGTCTCTATGCGCACCGCCGCTATGCGGTCTGCCTCGGGAATCTCGGCTGCCACCTGCATTTGGGCACATGAAGTTTTTACCATGCATCAATCTGGGATGCGCTGGTTGACTATGCGCACCCCAGCTATACGGTCTGCCTCGGAGACCTTGGCGGCCACCTGCGTTGTTGTAATGTGACGAGGTCGGGTTGCCAGGATACTGAAACGAGGATACTGACAAGATGATGGTCCTCGCAGCTGCAGGCGCTGCAGACACTAGTAACCGTATCCGTGACATGGATGCAGGGCTATCGAGAGGCGTTCCTTACGACCCCTGGAATGTTCTGCGACTCTAACACCAGGACTCTTTATGCACCTATGTGCAAAGGTAGCAAGCCGGGAACTGCCGCTTCGGCTTTATGCGTCTGCGCTGCCTTGTTGTGCTGAACCTTGGAGGTTCTCAAACATAGAGGCTCCGAACCTAGAGGCATGATAGGCCGATCGGTAGTTTGCACTGAGGCTGTGGAGAAGAGCTTGCCTCTGCCTCTGCGCGTACGCCGCGGCTGCGCGGTCTACATCGCTGTGCATGAGAGGGGTTTGGACGCAGCACCGGCCGCTGGCATGTAGCATGCGTAATCCTAGCCAGCAGGCCACTCTGCATTAAACCTGCCACCATGTCCTGACGTCGGACGCTAGCACTCGCAGCCTCAAGCTTCTGAAATTGTTAAAACAAACCCTGCAAGGCGGATCAGGGAGGGAGCGCACTGACGTCCGAAGCACAGTATCAAGAGGGTTTCCTCGCACAACACAGTGCAAACGGAAATGTGTAGCTGCAGCCCTACCTTCGAACGGAAGTCAGCACGAAGAATTCCGCCGCCCTGTAGTTGCCGCCGCTGGCAAGCCCCGAAAATGCTGGCGGTGCTTGAGCGGCGGCACTACTGTCCCCACACCATCGGAAACGCAACCGCGGTGCAGGCTGGGCACAATGCACTCAGGCAGGGCTGGTCAGGGTGAGGCACGCTTGCAGCGGCAGTCCAAAATCCAGCTGCAGGGCGTTGTCATGGATGGTTACGTGCTTGCTTACATGCTACCCTGCGCAGGTTGGACGGCTGGCATTGCTTACAACATGTGCCTCAACTCCTCTTTCACAGGTGCCTTGCTTCTATTTAGACAGAGCAAACCACAATGATCTGCCAATCAATAGAGATGATGCTCCGAGACAGACGGCGGTGCAATACAATTGGAGACACACGCCAGGCCTGCCGCATCAATGCGGCCGCTGGCACCTCTCTGATGATACTGCACACCTGGTCTGGCGCGTTTCCGACTAAAATATTGTGTCTTACACCAGCTACCTGTACTACCGGGCCGAGGCTGACGCGGCAGCCGGCGACGCTTCCCGCGGCCCGAGGGAGCTACTCTGTTGGGCTGAGGCAGGCTAAGCAGCACCCCATGCTTCCCACGGCCAGCGTGGGGAAGCGTGGGTGATATAGGGGGCTGAGGCCGACACAGCAGCCGGCCAAGCTCCCAGCCGCCCGAGGAAGTGCTACATCGGGCTGAGGTTGACGAAGCAGCCAGCGACGCTCCGCGCGTCGAGGGAGCGGCCGACCTTTTTGAGGGAGGCGAACAGGCGCAGCAGGTCGCGCCCCTTGACGATGAGCTGACCTTCGTTACCAGGATCGATCTGCACTGGCAGCAGCGCCTGCGCAGCAGCAGAAGTTTCAGGGCTCGGACGTTACATATGCAATATAATATCCTAGATGCAGCAGGTCGCGACCCTTGACGATGAGCTAACCCTCGTTGCCGGGGTCGATGTGCGCCAGCAGCAGCGCCTGCGCGGCAGCGGAGCCAAGGGTTTATGCATCGACACGCGCAGCGGCGCATGAAAAGTGTAGGCTTTAACATCTGCACCGGCAGCAGCGCCTGCCAGGCAGAAGTTTTAGGATGTAGAAATGGATAATGCGCACCGGAAGCAGCAGTGCCAATTCAACGGGACTGAGGCAGTATCGAAGGCTAAAAGCAGGCTTCAAAGGCTGCACAGCGCAACGCATTGCACAAATATTTGCACCATCGACTTCACTGCCGTGGTGGCTCAGCCGAAGCCCAAAGATCAACGATGTTTGGAAGGGCAGATAGAAATGCGGCAGCGTCGACCTGCAGGAAGCGGAGGGCGGAGTCGCGGACGGCGGACTGCAGCGGCGTCGGCGACCGCAGCCCCCGGCCGACGATGATGCGCAGGTCCCGCATCTCCGCCGGCGCCACCGTGCAGTAAAGCCTACAGCAATTGAGACATTCATTGCACCATCGGCCCAACGTGGTCAAATCACCACTGCTCGCAGGACTGTTTGCACAGGCGGCACAGAACAGTGAAGCGTTGCTGACCTGTACGGTGCCGTGAGGCGACAATCAACTGTACTTAACACACATGGTATAACAAAGATAAGGGTGAGAAGTTGCAAACCTGAAGAGGCGGCCCAGGACGTCGATGATGGCCAGTTGTGCAGTCGCAGCGTTCATGCCGTGCAGGTTGGCAGACGGCACGTGCTGGAACCTGCGCGAGCGGCAATGAGGTCACTGTGAAACTGGTGCATTCCACAAAGATGGGAAAACTCACATGGTGGAAACACCTCGAGCGGTACCGCCAGAGAGCCAAAAACATGAAGTAATGGCAGAAGCAGTGGCGGCGGGGGGCGCACCCGCCTGCGCGGCTAAATTGGGTGCCGCGGGGCTGCGCATCGTCCCACCACCGCCAGAAGCGGTGGCGCTGCTCCCGCATCACCTCCTGCACCATCTGCTCCGCCTGCAAAGCAGTGAATGCCGCAATAGAGCAAAACATCGGATACTCGTACCTAGGTCGACTCTTGAGGTGCTACTTGTCCAGCGTTCCTTCTTGTCGCTTACCACCATGCAACGTTGCTTGGCCGCACCAACAGCAAGAAGATGTCACCAGTCGCGTGCCATGCTGTGCTGCCGATGAGTGGATATGTTTATATTTGATCCCCTATCGATATCTTGCAACATGTGATCGTACCTGCTGCAGGAAGTGGACGTCGCCAGTCGCGTGCCACGCCTTCACCGTCGCCTCTGCCAGGATGAGCTTGCCCACCCAGTCCAGCTCGATCCCTTCCTGCAAGCATAATACAGGCAGATCTGAACCTCAGAACCAGAGGCGTCAGAAATTCCTGCACAGTCACCGGAAGACATTGTCGGTTTTTAAGATATGTCGTCTCCGCCAGGATGAGCATGCCCACCCAGTCCGGCTCAAGTCCTTCCCGACAGCTGCGAAAAATCACGATCATGTGGCCGACCACAAGCGAAAGCCTGAAGGAGGGTGATGGTGGCACTGGCCGCGACCTGTGCAGCGTCACCGCCGCGCGCGTGCGCCAGGTCTGCACTTGGCGGGGCCGGAAACAGACAACCCTGCACTCGAGGTCGAACGATGGCAGATGCGCGGGTGCACAGGACAGATGACAAGATGCGCACCTGGCGCATGCGCTCGGCGGTGGCGCTGCACAGGTCGTACCGCCCGGCGCGCCCCTGCGCGCTCAGCAGCGCGCTGTACGTCCGCGCATTGGGGGCGCAGCCTGCAGGCCAGGCACGAAAGTCCACACGGAGTTAGTTGTTGTAGAGCGGAGATATCACCAACAAGGCAGCCTGCGGTCCGGCACACCGGGACAAGGGAAGCTGGTCCGAGCTGATCAGGGGCAGGGATCCCCAAGTCACCTACTGGGGCAGGGATCCCCAAGTCACCTACAAACATCGACGAGAAGCGGCGCATGTGCACAGATTGAAGATGCACGTTCAAGCGCCCCGAAGGTGATTGTCTGTTCACTTGCGGCGCGCATCTCAACCGGAACCGACTCAGCAGCGTCTGGCTTCCCACTTCTGAGTTTGGGCATCTGATAACGCAATCGAGTGTTCACCTGCGGCGCACATCTCGGCCAGAACCGACTCCGCAGCGTCCAGCTTCCCGGCTTTTGGCGTGAAAGATTGGCACAGCCATTGCGTTTCAAGATGCCCTCAAGAGAATGACAAGCAACTGGTAAGCACCTGCGGCGCGCATCTCGTTTATCACCCCCTCCGCAGAGTCGAGGTCCATGGCGTTGGCGTGCGCGCCCACCAGGCAGGACCAAGTGACCACATTGGGCCGTGCGCCGGCAGCCGCCATCTCCTCCATTGCCGCACGCGCCCTGCAGCGGCAAGTGTCTAGGTTTGGCCGCCGTTTAGAGTTTGCAATATCAGCCGTCGACGCCGGCCGCCGCCGTCTCCACCATGGCTGCATGCGCCCTGCAGCAGCGAGGGTTTGGGATGTCAGACTTGGCCCTCGCGGCCGGCGGCCGCCCTCTCCGTGAACGCACGACGTATCAGCTAATTCATGCTGCGAAAAGTCATCACTCGCATGGAGCGTAGGCGAGGGAGGTCAGGGAGTCCACCCGGCATGGGACATCGGGCTGTCCGCAGGGTGTATCTTGGGTTTTAGAGTTTGCAACACCAGCGGTAGACTGCGCTGAACCCTTCATATGTTAACAACCAATTGCGCACATGCCGGGCTCCGGCATGGAGGCGTAGGCGGAGACGAGGGAGGTCCACGCGGCGACAGAGATCTGCATCCCGCGCGCCCGCATCTCCGCCAGCAGCGCCCGCATCTCGCCCACATCGCCGCGCCGCCCCCACGCCTGCATCAGCGACGGGTACACCGACCGCTCCACCTGCAGCAATAATCAAGCTTCCTCTTCCTTTTGGATATGTTGCTTCTCTTCTCTGACTCCTGAGACGCATATCCACATCTGTGGCCCCCGCCCCATCACCAGCCTTCAGTCGCTGCGTGATACGCCTGAGTATGTGCCCGTCTGCTGCAGCGCGTTTTCAGCGCAACGTGTGGGCGTGTTATCCCGCCGTGGATCTTGCCTGCACCGTCCTCGACTCGAGCTCTCCAACAAGCCGATAGGTCAGCTCATCGACACAGGTCAGCATTGCGAATTCTCCTAGCGCAGTGGAGTCGACGAACCCTTGATTGGGAAGTCTTCAGCACAACACCGCATTGTCTGGCCAATGCATCAACACATCTTGGGCAGCCAGCAGCTGGCGCCGCCAAGTGCCAACTTCGAGCAAAAGACCGCGCCAAAAACTAGAGAAGAGTGACGCAAGTTCCCACCTCGACGCCGGCCGCCTGCGCCTCACGCAGCACAGTGATCGCATCGTTCGGGCTCCGGCAGGTGGCAAACCTGCGAAACCAATCGAACTCATTACATAAGACAAGATGTTGAAACACCAGGGTCTGTCGACCTCGAGCGCTGCAAGTACATTGAGGTTGACTGCATGGCAGCCTGCATGCCCGCTTGCGTGCACGCGAGTGCCGCAACGATGCCGTGAGCAGGCAGTGCACGTCCAACATCCACACCGCCGGAGCCGCTGCCCGCACCGATAGCCCGCAACGAAGGTACTGCTTGTCTCACTGCACCGGGTGAATTCCTGCTCCAGGACGTTAGGGCGCACATGAAGGCGCACAAGGGGCAAGAAACGCACATCTGGATCATGTGGCCGTACACGCGGTCCGAGTAGGGGCCGCAGATCTCCCGCCCCTCCTCGTATGCCTGCATTGCGAGGGCCGGGGCGTTGCGCCGCTGGCACATCTGAATGTACCTGCCGTATACGTGGAATGGCAACCCTTCAAGCTTCAGGCCAGGTGGAGTCTGCAGCGCACCCTCCACAGTTGTGGTTCTGAGCAAACCGTGTGTCAGTTTGTGTGTCGGCCACGCCAGTAACTATCAATTGGCATGTTGTGGTATGAGCAGACGTCACGGCCAAGCCAAGCCAGGCCGCAGGACAGCTGCGGGCAGGGCTTCTGGCCATAAGACTGCACAATAAAGTATGCTCGTCAAAGGGTTCTACCCCTTCAGGCGGGCAAACAGCAAGAACATGCAACCCTGCAGGCCTGGCGGTCCATTATCAGGGTTCAAACCCGAGCGCACCTTGCCAGCAGCTCCCCCTTGTCCAAGCCCGGCGCCCCGCTCTCTACTGCCGCCGCAGCGATATCCTGCACCCAGCCGATCGCCATGATGTTGTAAAGACAGTAAAGTCCCAGTAAACATCCAGAGTGACACTCTGAAAAGCTCACACTCATGGAAAGCAAGTCACGATACTGGCAGATGACGCAGGCAACTGGTTGCTGAAGACGCACGGATGCAGGCATTGTAGCGAGGCGTGCATGGCGGCAGACGCACCCTGAAGGGGGGTATGGGCCCTAGGTACTGCGAGTAGGCCCGCAGCAGCGACGCGAAGATCGGCGGGTGCGGCTGCAGGCCCTCGCGCACTGCCGTCTGCATCGCACGCAAAAGCCAAGCGTTTCACTTGAGATCAGTGGCGATGTCAGTTTCAGTATGATTCATCCAATCGACGCGTGCGGCCTGTGCCACAAGCAAGTTTCATTTTACGACTGCGACGCCAGATGCCGTTGACCGAAGCGAATCTCAGCCGATGGTAGCAATGGTGGCGCAAGCATTAGCGGTACAAAGGGCGGCAGCGGAGGTGCAGGTTGCCGGGGCCGTGCAGCAGAAGGAAAGGTCGCAACGAGCGAGCAGCGCACGTTGATGCAGAACCAGACGCCGATGGGGTCGCACGAAGCTGCGTGGCAGTCGCTGAGTGCGCCGTATATCTGCACCGGCGGCTGGTAGCCTTCTGCCTGCAGCGACACAAACATTCAGTGTCAACGACAAGCACAGACCGAGCATCATGTCCGCATAGGGGCTGATTCAAACATGAGGCAGAAGGCCTGCAGCCTCCTGCCTGCAAGTTGTCAGTTTTGAGCGCCAACAGCACATACTTGGCATTTCCACATTAGGCATCAGTGTGAGTCAGGCGTTTCGTCAGCTGTACGAGCATCAGGAGCACAAACAGCAGGAGGGACGTCGGAAAACGCTGTGTCACCTTCAACTGTTGCACCGCCTGCACCGCGGGCCGCCACAGCCCCGCGCGCCCGCAGGCGTCGATGAAGGATATGATCTGTGCGTTTGTGTGCCTGTTGCCGATGACGGCCGTAAAACCCCGCCACACCGCCTCCAGCATCTGCTGCGACGCCGACGACGGCTCCAGCGTCATGCTCTGGCACAGAGCAAAGTACAGGAACGCCTGCGATTGTGGCAAGGGTTTTTGCTTTCAATTTAGGATTTGACGGTTCCAGCGTCATGGTCTGGCACAGCGCAAAGTACAGGAACGCCTGCGACAGCAGCAAGGAATGTTAGGGTTTTTGTTTCTCTGGTGCGGTCGTTCCCCTCTGGTGCAGCTCAGCCCGATTAAGCGGGATTCGCTGTGGAAGCGCTTGAGGAGGCTTCAAGCTCCTCAGAGCGCGTCGGCCCAGACAACATGGACTCAGGCAAGGATCATGAAGAGCTTGCCTGCCGGGAACTGCTCGCGCCTTCGCTCCTGATGAGCTGTATTGCTTGCATCACCTTGCCTGCAGCATTATGGCCCACTCATTATTTGCATGTACTGTAGTGCCACCGCGCTCCCGCCTGGCAGGTACAAGGCCACAAAAGGATGGTGCAGAGTCTGCAACGGCAAGCTGTGCGCTAGCACAGTATAAAAGACAAAAAAACTACAAAGAGAAAGTGCACCTTGCCGGCCCAGCACCGCAATCTGCTCCCCGGTGCCTGCACGCCGGTCCTGCTGGTCTGTCTGCTGCTGCGCTTCCGCCGCGGCGGTATCTGCACCGTCGGGACTTTGGCCGCTGGCAGCGGGATGTGCGGGCCGCAGCGCCGCGACGGCCCAGCCGCCCGCACCGCCACCGCCACTGCCGCCGGGTCGGCTTCTGAGCACGGATGGGCTCCTGAGCCCAGCCGCGAGCTCGGCCGCCTCCGCCGCACGCTGCGCCTCGAGCGGCGCACCCCGCAGCGTCTCCCGCCACTGCTGCCCGCGCCACCGCCGGCCGCTGGGCCTGTCGCCTGGCAGACCGTCGGCGGGGCCTCGATTTGCAGGGCTCCAGGCTGCTAGCGGGCCGAGCTGGATGCGGGCCGACGCCCTGTCGCTGCCGGGGAGGGTGGTCGGCCGCGCCCGCGCCCGCTCCGCGTCGTCTGCGCCGGGAGCTGGCGCCACTGCTTCTTCAAAGACGACGCTGCCGGGCGCCGCTGCCTCAGCAGCGGTTGATAGCTGCCGCGCTGCGTGGAGTCCTGTGGACAGATTGTGGGAGCACTTCAGCGACTCTGCATCGTTTCGAGAAGCTCTAGCTGCGTACCGGTTGCGAGATGATGTGCAAAGGGTCCGCTCACTGTCGCTGCAGCTGCAAAGGGTAGTTTTGCTGCCGATGGCTGCCGGCATGCACTTGATCGGTTCACGAACGTGTGCACAAATCTTACCTGCCAGGGGCGACCAGGTTGCGCGGCTGTGCGACGGGTCGAAGAGCACGCTCGGGAAGGGCTGCGGCACCGCGGCGGGCTGCCGCTCACTGGCGGCGGTGTCCGGCCCATGATCGGCAAATGCCCTGCGAATGCCATCATCCCTTTCTGAGCTGATTCTTGCTTGATGCATTGCATAATCGCACAAGGACGGTGCGTGACGGCAAGGTCCCTGCTTCGCACAAGTAATGACTTCACCTCTGCCAGGGTGCTTCTTGGCCCAGCGATGCCGCGGCGCGCCAGCCTTGCGACAGGCAGTACAGATGGCTGCCCAGACGCCGTTTCAGGTGCCACATCGGAGCACGACGCGCGAAAATTACAGTTGTGGAAGCTGAACTGGTGAAATGGCGCAGACGTGTTCGCAATTGCAGTATGCATACACCGTATACACCGCAGCGAGGGGGATGAGAATATGCACTGCACAACAAGCAGAAATATGTCTCGCGTCTCATTGCACGTTCGCGTTGCCCTAGACTGCACCTTGCCTGATTCCTGAAGCTGTGGCTGGGGACCGCGACTGCTGCCAAACCATCGATTCACAACGGATCGAGCCAATCGGAGACCTCCGTCAGGCTGAGGAAAGCGTCGCAACTCCTGCAAATCGATAAGTTCTAATCTCGGCCGGCGCTTGCAAGTCCATTATCCAGCTGCGCTGAGGATGCAGCCTTGATGCGCATCCCGCTCTGGCCGCTGAGCACAAAATGGCGACGCCAGTCCTCAGCCTTGTCATCGTCGGGTGAGCGCAGATATCATGAGGTTTGCGGGTGGCTTTGCGGGTTGCGATTGCCAGCAACCGTCAATTGCTCGTGGTGATCAGGTTTTACAACACACCGTCACTGGCGCTGTTCGCTCTGAAATGCTTCAGCCCTGGCACGCAGACATGAAGACCACCCCATATACGAGTCGGACTTGAGCAGCAAGGTGGTCGAGTCGGCCGTGAGAGATGTGAGTACCTGTCTCACCAGGTCCTGCTGCCCCACTCCGCCGGTGGCAGGCTGTTAACTAGTGCTGGTCGCATGCAACCGTGCTTGCTTGTTCACACCTCATCAGCGACTCCATTACCCAGCCTGGCACATTTTGCAGGCCTGCCCACTTGGACTCTGCCAGGCGGCCAGAACCGATTGGTCAGGGAAATGCCTCCTGCACCGCATGTTGCACGCAACGCTCGCACGGCGGTCACATTTAACTACCTCGCCTTCACCACTCCACATTTCAACGGAGATCGCAGGAGCGTGCGCAGTATCTACACCAGTTCGTGCTGCATGCGGCGCTGGATGCTGTGGAGGAGCAGCTGTGGGGCACCTCCGCCATGCACCTGGGCGTCGTCGACCGCTTCAATAACCTGCAGGTGGCTTGAGAAAGATGTTGAAGAAATCACCACATTTCCCATTTCAAGAAAGTGGAAGCGCCGAGACGCTGCAAATTTGTGAAGGGGTCTCGCACCTGAGGATGTTTACTGAGGCCTGGAGGAATGTGGGGCACCTCCGCCATGCACCTGGAGGAATGTGGGGCACCTCCGCCATGCACCTGGGCGTTGTCGACCGCCTCTACAAGCTGCGGGTGGGCTGCTCCATATTGGGCATCGGATTCTGCTCCTCCAGGCGACTAGGACGCCGCAGCGCTGTGAACGCACACAGGTGCTCCGCAATCGGGAGGCAGTCGGCCAGGAGAGACGCAGAACCGTGAGAGAAGTTTGCTCTAGCGGCGTCGGCCACGACCTCCTTGCGGTCGACAGCCATGGCCCCGGCCGTTGTGGCTCCAGCACTCATTGCACGTTACCTGCACTGAATCGGTCTTCCCGACTGGATGGGAGATTTTCTGTTGGCAGATATCGACAAATTGACGCTGCTGCCGGCAGGTGTCGGCGTACGTGACGGCGGCGCACGTCAAGTTCTTGCTGCTGCATGATGGCCGGGGCGAGGAGGCCATCAAGAGCTTCTTCCGCGATGTGTACGACGCCTACCTTCGGGTGCAAACGTATATTGCTACATTTTCGCGAACATGAGATTGAGCATGAGCTCTGAGTGATAGACCTGGCAAGCTCAACACGGCTCCTTCACAGAAAGGAAGGGGCATGGCAGGATCCCTGTATGTTGCATTGTGAGCGTGCTTTCGGATCCCATGCAGGTGATCATGAACCCCTTCTTCACGCCCACGACAAGCATCAAGTCGGCCACATTCCAGCAGAAGGTCCGGGCGGCCAGCAAGGCCTACTTCCGCTGAGGCGACCAATTGTGAGGGGCGCCAGGCGGCGCGGCAGATCAACTACGCGATGTGCGCCGCCGCCAGAGAATCGGTGCACACTCTCTGTGCTGGCAGAGAGTACCGGCTCCGATGTCGAGTCGAGCCAGAAAATTACATTGCTTCCACCGGGATTGAGTGTGCAATGTTCACGTACCTGTACGCCAACCACGACGCCGTCGTTGAGCAGTGGTTGGCCACGTTATTGGTTTTGCTAGCCAGTGCAGCATTACACCAACATAGCTAGATCAACATAGCTAGACGCTCAAGTTCAGTCAGGTGTTATGAGGGAAACCATTTAGTGCCTGATTCTGGCACGAAGGATCACCGCCAAAAAATCCGCCAGCTGGCAACCTGGGACGTTTGAACCTTTGAACATTGGCCACGCCTTCAACAAGTCGCTTGCAGCCTGCGTTGCTGGATGGCAGCGCGGACCCCGGGCAGCCTCACGCAGCTTTGCGGTGAACAAATCGTGCAGTGCCTGGCAGCAGCAGGACTGCGGCGACCCGCCTTGACAAGGGTCAAAAGTGCTGACTAGCCGTGTCGTTTGGCAAAGCACCACACTGCCGCTGGGATGATTCAGATCGCAACTTTCTGTTTCGTCATCTTGATAGCCTATGAGGCCGGCCTCGCCAGGCATGCCGTGATCAGCAGCTCGCAATCGGACAGCCCTTGACTGACCTTTCGGCGCAGCAGCCTGCGCAGCACAAACCGCCAGCGGCCATGGCAGCCGCACTGCCAGCAGCAGTGGCGGCCGACGAGTGGGCAACGCCCGTCAGCCATGCGTGCCAGGCGTGCGGAGGGGAGGACTATGTCCCAGGGTTCGGCCCCCGCTGCCTGCTGTGCTGCTCCTGCTGCCAGGGCCGGCACATGCATGTGGAGTGCGAGGAGGCGACTACAGGCAGCACGCTGACCGAGGAGAGCTTGACACACACCCACTGGTTTTGCTCCAAGGTGCGGTGGAACCTGATGTTGCGGTACTGACGGCGCTGGCTCTACTGCCCAGTTCAATGTCCTGCTGACTGGAGCGGCAGCACGTGTTCGACTCACTCCATGTGCGCCTGCACCTGCAAGTTCAGCGCGACACATTATGTAAAACCACGCATGGAACGGCAAGCGCTTTGCGAGGCGCTGTGGAATCGCGCAGTCCAATCAGTGGTAGACTGAGGCAGTTCTACAAAGCGGCTGGGCCGTCTCGGCTGCATTGCTGCGCATGTGAGGGAGGACCGGCAGCCGTGGCCTTTGCACTAGAATAAGGACTTGGCGGCTCCGAGAGCGTAGCCGCACCAGAGTCCAACGGTCACACTTGCAGACGACGCAGTACATCGCTACTGCATTGTTTATCAGCACGCGCAGGACTGTGAGGCGGTGTACAGCAGCGGTGGCTGCAGCCGCAGATTCGTTTTCGTGACGCTTAGCTGGACGAGATGAGTAGAACCCTTCTTATCAGTTCGCAAGTCCTCTGGTGCAGGACTGCGAGGCGGTGCACATGCCATACAGCAATGGCGAGGCTGAGGACCCGCCGCGGCGCAGGCTCCGGAACCCGGCCAGTCCCTGATGAGCAGAGTTGCACAAGGTGACGCATGCTTCAGACCCTGTCCCCCCCTTCCGACGCAGGACTGCGAGGTGGTGCACAGGGTGCCGGCGCAGCTGACCAACCAGCGGCAGCCGCCGGCCCAGGACAAACCTGGCTGGACGATACCTCGAAAACCCTTCATCACTCCATTCTCATGGTGCGCAGGACTGCGAGGCGGTGCATAGCGCTGGCGCGGCTGACCAACCAGCGGCCGCCGCTGGCTCCGGAAGAACTCGACTGGCTGAGATGACGAGTACGCTTCTGTGGCAGGCCCTTGTGATAACCGTTCTTGCCGCACAGGACTGCGAGGCTGTGCACACGGCGCTGGCGCGGCTGACCAACCAGCGGCAGCCGCTGGACGGCAACTTCTCGGTGGAGGTGGTGCACTACTCCAAGGCCTGCAAAGGTGCTGAATCACCTTCGTGATGATGTATAATTTGCCAATTATTTTGTGTGTGTGTGCAGTGGCCCTGCTGTAGCATCCAGTGCGCCTGTGTAAAAGTGAGTACGGCAATGTTAATCACATAATCGAGAGCAGGGTGAGCGATTCCCACGTCTGGTGTCGCAGCACGGGCTGAACTGACTGCCTGCTGTGCAGCGAGCTGGAGCGCGGCAGAGACTGCTCTGAAGATTTTCAAGAGCAGCTTCGGTGCGCGACTCGGAACTTCTTCAATCTTCTCCTTGCGCATGCGCTTGTTGTTGGCAGAACCCTTCATTCCAAAAAGCTAAATGTGCGCAAACTGTGACACAATGGCGGCTGTGCCGAGGATGCTGCTTTGCAGCCTCGCAGGTGCGCTAAACGGCACACTTCGGACTCCCCAAAATTTTGCATGCATGCACAACGTATAAGGATGGACACAACCAAAGGGGAGGCCGACTGCTGGTTAGGAGGCATATGCAAAAAAAAGCATTTCCTTGATACTGCCAGCTTCTGAACAACATGCCAAGCCGCGGCTGAGCCGGTGATCTCATATGCAGTTCGTGTTGAATCCCTGCAGAGCCGATGCCCATGTCCAACGGGCGGGAGCTGGTGGAGATGCTGTGCACCGGCTACGAGGCGGATGATGCTGATGGCGCCGCAGAGTCTGAAGACGGAGTCTCCTTCGATTTCAGTGAGTCCAAAACCCTCACACAAGTCCGTTGATGTGACTGTGATGATGCGGCTGTATCGATGTGGCGCCCTCTGCCTCACTCTCCGCATGGCCAGCAAGAGGAGCCTGGTGCTATCACGACACTGAAGTAACGCCGCGCATGCTGCCATGTGAATGCTAGCTCGACGCATCAGTATTCCCTCTCCAATCCCATAAGACAGCTCTCTCCCCAACTTCCGTGCCATCGCCCTGCGCAAGGGCAACGCCGCGATCAAGTCGCCACACTAGGATTTTTAATTTGCACCTCTCAATTGACAAGCTTTCTGCTCTGCGCTGCGCAGGCAACTTCCGGGTGGTGGTGCTGCGCAAGGGCAGCGCCATCGTTAGCGCCGCGACGCTGCGCGTGTGCGGCACCGCCTACGCTGAGCTGCCGTTTGTGGCCACCAAAGACGGTACACAACTCCTCACTCACACAATGATATCCGTGAATCTCTGCAGCCTGCCTATGTCCTGCAACGAGAACACAGACATGCATCGTGCAGATGTGATGCAAGGCCCCACTGGCAGTTGGTGTGCAGCCATAAACAGTGCATCCATTGCTGCTGAGAGACTGCCCCACGTGCCTCTCAAATTGCCTGCCACCGTTCCTCGTCATCTGCTTCTGATGACAACTGCCTGTGTCGCTGGCTGCAGGCTACCGCATGGAAGGTCACTGCAGGCGCCTGATAGAGGTGAGCATTCCTGCTTCATGGGAGCTGAGACACGCTTGCCCTTTCCATCCATTTCGCCATCAGATTCATGAGTACAGAGCTTGGAATTCCAAACGTGTCTGCCGCAGGTGAGCGAGCGTATGCTGCGGGACATGCGGGTGTGCCACCTTAAGATGTCATATATGACCTCACCTGCCAAACCGAACCCCCTGACAAGCTCAAATTTCTCCGCGGCAGGCGATCGAGCGCATGCTGCGGGGCATGCGGGTGCGCCACCTGACGACGCCGTCCATGCACGCGCTGCTGCCCATGTGGGGCCGCCATTTCGGCTTCATGCGCCTCACCGTGGCCGAGTGGGCCGCCCTGGAGGAGCGGTGCGGAAATCATGAAATACTTGAACAGATCAGTGTTGCATGCCTATCTTGCTTTGTTCCCCATCCCCGAGCTGCATGAGCCTTGAACATGAGTGTGCCGGTGTGCATCCTGCTGTGTAAGATCCTGGCTCCCAAGGTGGGCCCTTACAACGACAGTGCTGCACTTGTGGTGCAGGATCGTCATGCCCGAGGCACAGTCCACCCGCCTGCTGAAGAAGCCGCTGCTTAGCGCCGTCGGCCTAGAACCAGGTGTTTCTCTTTGCTGCTTCCATTGGCCGCTTTGTAATAGCCACGCAGTTCTCTTCCGTTCAGCCTCAGGTTGTGCTCAAGGCAGGGAGCTCTTTCGCTGAATGCAGATGGCTGTGCGCCCTGAATTCAGTGTTTACCGCAGCCCAGCTGGCATGCAGCAGACGTGTGGAACCTGACCCAGCTGCCGGGACGATCCATTGGCTGACTTTGCATATGTAGTCCCCAAGCCACTTCTTCTGACTGCTGACTACTGGCATGCGCTGTTCAGGGAGAGCCGGCAGGAGCAGGAAGCGCAAGGCGCCAGATGCGGGCACCGCTGCACCCCCGTCCGCTGCACCAGGTGCAATCGCAGCCTGTCCTTCAAAGCCCTGGGCGTCTGCCAGCACAATCTGCAGTCTGTAAAACTGCTATGCTTTGTTTCCTGTCCGGATCCGTTCAGCAGAGTCCCATGGTGTTGTCCTGCATCAGGACATCACTGACCCTGCCGGCAGTTGCCATCTGCTCAGTAGCCCACGGCGCGCGTCACTGCCATCCTCAGCGTCAAGACAAGACGCAGCTTCCCCTTCTAGGCTTTTATCTACAGCTTCACTTCCTACATCATGTACTGTCTGCTGCGCAGACAGCGAGCTGACGCAGGAGCAGCGGGCGGTCGCACGCATGCAGATGGATTTCCGCATCGCCGACGCCCTGGCAGGTGCGTTAGGTTTTTGCTGAACAATCAACAGGCCTTTGCAGATGCACTCCGCATCGCCGACGCCCTGGCAGGTGCGCTAGGGTCTTGGGGAGCATTGCGAGGATTTCGCAGATGGGCTTGCGGCTGTGGTGGACATGACATCATGGCACATGGCACAATGCCCCTGCTGCTGCGCAGTCTCCGGGCGCATTGCACAACGAGTTATCCACTGGCAGATTATAACACAACATCCCCTTTGTCTGCAGCGGCGCAGCCGAAGTGCTTGCCTTGGAAGTGTGACTTGTCGAGCTCATTTGAGTCTCAGCCTCGTGCTGAAGTACTGAAACCCTAAAGTGGGACATGCATGCAGGCGCTGTGTCCAAGTTCCTGCGGAGTGGCGAGCGCGTGGCGCCGCCCGCCGCGGCGCCAGACCTCCAGGCGCAGCTGCAGAGGTGAGAGCAAATATCCCACGCCCACACATGCCCGGGACAATTGCTGTCTTGAGTCGAGCGCTTGCTGCATGTTTCTGCGGCGACCGCTTGCACTGTATAGGAAACATCGCTGCTGCAGCAGGTAGGATCATAGGATCAAGCGGTTAGATTAACATGTTACTTCCGACAGCCGCTGCTCGCCACATCCACATACGAGACTGTTGCAGAGTGTTATATGGCGAAGGGGGCGTTGAACGTGCATGTCTGCCAGGCCGACTGAAAGCCCCTGCCTGGGTGTGTGCAGGCTGGAGCAGGAAAATGCGCTGCTGCGCGCGTCGCTGGTATTTTTCCAGAAGGAGCGTGCGGTGCTGAAGCAGGAGTTGGCGCTGCCAGCGACGCTGCCTGCAGCCCCACCTGCAGCCCCGCCTCCTGTGCAGGGCGCCGCCGCGGTGCCCGCAGACGCCTCCGCCATCGCCACCGCTGCCGCCGTCGCCGCCACTGCAGCAGCGGAGCCAGCCGCACCGGCTGCAGGCGACAGCAGTGCCGTGCCGTTGAGCGGCGGCAAGGAGAACGCCAAGCCGGCGGCGACGCGTGACGGGGCCGCAGCTACTCAAGCCGAGGGGTGCCGCAGCACAGCAGAACCGACTGCCACAGAGCTGCTTCAGCAGCAGCAGCAGCAGCAGCAGCAGCAGCAGCAGCAGCAGCAGCAGCCGGCTGATGGTTCGGCTCAGTATCACGCCGACGGGCATTTCCCGCCTGATTCGCCTGCGCCAACGGAGCTTCCCCTGCCAGCGTCGGAGACACAGCACACAGTGCCAGCGGAGCAGCACGCGGCGCAGGCCGCAGAGCAGGCTCCACTGCCCGCGCCGACAGCAGCGACTACGGCGCTGCCGCCGGCTGCAGCCAGATCGGACACGCCGCCGCCCGCAGGCACACCGCCAGGCCTGCAGGACATCACAAACTCGCCCCGCATGGGCCGCTCGCCGCGGCGGCAGGCGCCGGGCGCGGCGGCCGCCGCTCAACCACCTGCCAGCCCTGCAGCTCTGCCTGCCGAGGTGCCTGCGGCAGTGGAGCAGCGAGCGTGCAGCGGTGCAGAGGCGGTAGCGGAGTCGGCAGGTGACGGACCGGCAGAGGCGCTGCCGGCGGGTGGCAGGGCAGCGCTTGCATCTCCAGTGTGTGGCCAGGCGCCAGAGGCAGCTCGTGTACCGGCAGCAGACCAGGGGCAGGCAGAGGCGGCAGCTGTGGCGCCTGTGACGGCCACAGGCCAGGCGCTGGCGCCTCCCGCGGACCCTCGCCAGCTGCTGTCCGAGTCGCCGTCGCCGCCGCCGCTGCAGCAGCAGCAGCAGCAGCAGCAGCAGCACAGCATGCCTGGAGATGAGCACACGGCGCCGACGGCAGCGGCGGCCACAGCTTCGCCGACTGCGGCGCCACTCGTCAGCCCTGGCGCTGACGCCGCCAAACCGCATGAGCCGGCAGCTAGCCAGCAGCCGGCCCCGCCGCCGCCGCCGCAAGCAGCAGCCGCAGTCCCTGTCGGCACGGGAGCAGACGTGCTCGTGGCCACGGGTGTGGCGCCTGCAGAGCTGCCCAAGAAGCGGCCGCAAGGGCGGCCGCCGGGGCCCAAGACCCTGGCAAAGCGGCGCCGAGAGGCCGAAGCCGCTGCAGCTGCTGCCGCTGCGGCGGCTGCGGCAGCGGCGCCCCAGCTTGCACCTGCCGCATCCGCTGCCGCCACGCCGGCCGCTGCGGACAGCGAGCCAGCCACTGCGTCGGCGGTGCTGCCTGGCGCTCCAGCTGCGCCGCCGCCGCCGCTGCCGGAGGCGCAGCCGAAGCAGCAGGAAGCAGATGCCGAGCGTCAGCAGGACGCAGCAGGCACGAAGCGGCCCGCCAAGCGGCAGCGGCGGCAACCGCAGCGCCTGATGGATGAGCCGCCGCAGCCGCAGCAGCTGGGTGCGTTTGAATTGACCACTTCATGGTCGTTTCAAACCTCTCTCATGTATGACTGGAAATCTCGATGCGAAGTCTTGTTTGACTGAGTGTGCTCCTGTGTTGTTTCAGGTGCGGCGCTGCGCGCGGTCAAGAATGAGCATGGCGACGCGGCTCAGGCGCAGCAGCCGCCGCCACCGCGCAAGGCCACGAAACCTTCGACGCACTCCTCTCCGCGCCAGGCAGGCGTCAAGAAGCACCAGAGAAGCAGCAGCGCACAGGCAGCGCCGCAGGCAGCAGCGCCGCCGACAGTCGCCCTACAGCCGCAGCCGACGCCGCACTCGGTCCTGCGGCAGAAGCTGCTGCAGCCACAGTTGCTGGAGCTGTTGCGGGCGGCGTCACCGCCGCCGCCACCATGGCTCGGCTGCGCGACCGCCGCGACAATGGGGGGAACCCCCGACCGGCATCCGCTTGAGAGTTGCGACGGCGCGGTCGCTGGCCGGCAGCTGCCGCGAAGCAGCCGGGCGGCGGCAGGCATTGGCGGCGATGCAGAGCCGCAGCCGACTGTTGCATCCCCAGGCCCGGCTGGCGGGCGGTGCGGCGCAGCCGCGGCGGCGGTGACCCCGGACGGCGCTCCTCAGACTGGTGGCACCGGGCGAGCACCGGCGACGAATGCCCCAGAGTCGCCTCCGACGGCACAGCCTACTACGCCACCGGCGCGCGCTGCGCCTACGCTGCCGCCGCCACCGGCGGCACCCGTGCAGAGCTGCTCCAAGGTGCATCCCCATTCCCGCAGTTCATCCTGCCGGTCTGTGCTTTGAATGCTGTCCTGCACGCAGTATCACGCTGCTTACTGAAGAGCTGCAGTCCCATGCACATAGGAGGCGATGGCGATAATTTGACAACTTGCATCGAATTTTGCTCTGTACCATTTCAAACTCCGGTGTTGCTGCTTTTCTGCCGCAAATTGTAGTAACTTTTGTTTGTGCAGCTGCCGGTGGCCGAGGAGAGGGGGGCAGCTGCGGGGCAGGGCTACCATCTGCTGGCACAGACCTCAGGTAGGGCTGAAAACTTGTTTTGACCAATGACTTGTACTCGCACATGAGTGCGGGTGCTGCCACCTAATTCTGATGTTGCAGCATTCCGAAAGCACCCATGCATTTCTGCTAAGATGTCTGCGCCATCTTGGCAAGTCCTCAGCGAGCTACAGCATGCACAATCAGCGTCGAAAAGCATGTGCAAGCCCAACAGCAGCGGACAGATGCTCCTCCACATGAATGCAGTCGTGGCAATCGGGAGCCCTGCGGCCGCGTCTGCTCAGGCAATGGGGCCCGCTGCGCCCGCCGACCGAACATCGGCGGGCAGCACGGCCGGCGTCGGGGCGCTGCGTGCAGTAGAAGCCAGCCCCGGTGCTGACGCTGGCATCGGCAGCCAGCATTCCGTTGCCGGCGGCACACGGCTCAGCGCAGAGTCTGCAGTCGGCGGCGGCCGCGACGCCGGCCCTTCAAGCGGCCCAGCTGGTGCCGCGCCGCAGCAGGGGGCCGGCAGCAGCCGTGGCGGCCGCCAGCAGTTCGGTACCTCTGTGACGGCAATGGGGCATGGCGCTGCAGCGGTGCGGGCGCCGTCCGAGAGCGCCAAGGCGACCGGAGACGCCGCGGCTGGTGCAGAGGCGCTTGCACCACCCGGCAACGCCGTCCGCTCAGCCAGCAGCGCGCTCGCCGTGGCTGCGGCGCAGCAGGCGATGGCGGTGCCGGCGCCGACGACGGCGGCGCCTCCCACGGCGGCCGACCCGAGCGCGGCGCCAGCGCAGGCAGCCGCGCACCGGGGGCTGCCTGCCGCGCAGCCCAGCCGCGGCAGCGGCCGCGGCAGCGGTGGCCGCAGCAGCGGCGCTTCCGCGCCAGGCGCGCTGCTGTCCCTGCACGGCAGCGGAGCAGCGGCGCGGGCGCCCGAAAATGGCAGCCCCTGCGAGTCCGCTTCGGAGCTGTTTGCCGCGCTGGCGAGCGCCGGCGAGTTCGCCAGCCTGGCGGACGCCGAGCACCTGGAATAGTGCCCGTGAAGGGGGACAACCCTCCTTTCTGCACGGTGGTGCGCCATAGCCGATAGCAGCGGATGGGAGGTCCGCGGATCATGGCCTGCGCGTCGGAGCACTGGACGGTATTATCCTGAGTCTTGAACAACACCTAGACGGGTGACATTAACACGGCGGGACTGCGACATGATCCAATGTGCTGCCATTCGAGACACCGTTAGGTAGTCCGTCAGGTGGCGGCGGCGGCGGCTTGAGAGGCACTGAGCCCCAGCTTTGGTCAGCAGCAGCGCTGAACAAATAGATAGGCTGTTGTAAAGATATACAGTGGAGAAGCAGGAGGACGGTGTGCAGAAAGGAGCTGCATGGGTGCACGCCACCCTCTGACCTTCCATCAGATTCGAATGGTGCAACGACAGCTGGACATCAGAGGGATTCCGGAATGATCAGCTGTTTGACAGCTGCGCGAGACGAAACACGAAGACAGCGACGGCCACTTACTCGGCGATCAGATCGATACAGCAGCCATTCACTAGAGTTGCGTGGCACCACTGTTGGTGATGGCGAGGACCATCAACCTTGCTGCCTAGCTTGTTGCATCGTCGCGGGATCCATCATTCGCGAAACACCTGGAGTTGCCGCGTTTGATCAGCAGCTGGTTATCATCAACATCTAAAGATACGCCAACTTTTGAAACATGTCGAGTGTCGCGGTGCCGCTCAAGTCCCGATTTGGCAGGGCATTCCGGCGTGTGATGGGCACCACCCGGAGCAAAGGGACAGACCTCAGCGACGCGCAAGCACAGGCGGATGAGCCCGAAATGCCCAAGGAATCGGCGTGTCAAGATTCCATGCCGGTACAGCTAAGGCAGAAGCCGCAGCGGGCTGTGCACCGCGTGCAGGACGGCCCGCCTGCGGCTTCGATCTGGCAGCAGTGTGCCGTATATTCTCCAAGCGTGCGCTCCGAGCTCGATCGCAGATGTCAGATGCATCTGCGCATGCTGCTGTTGGGTTTGTGTGCTGTTTCACATCGACAGCTGGCGCGTCATGTGGCCCCTTGTGCTGCACACCGTAACAGCTGCTGCCGGCTGCTTCAATGTTCCGCCTCGCACTTCTCTCTGTTCGCATTCGTCTTACGGTAGAGTCTGCCGCCGCAGGACGGGGACGGTGCCGCATCGCCGACATTCGCCGCTAAGTCGCCGGTCCCCGCGGGCACCATTGGCGCTGTGTCCTCTCGCTCCGGCTCGGAATCGCCCTTCCTGCAGGCGCACTGGCCAGACGCCGCCGGCGGTGCCTCCAGTGCACATGACGCCGCTGCAATGGCACCGCCCCCGGCGGCAGCAGTGCGGTTGGGGGCCGGGCCAATGGTGGACAATCCCGTCTTCAGCAGCAGTCCCTCGGGCGGCGCCGTGGCGCCTGGCAGCCCAGCCGAGCGGGGCACCGGTGCCGCCTCGGCCGCGGTGGCCGGCGCCGACGCGCTGTCTCCAGGCTTTGAAGACAGCGCGCTCGCGGCAGCCACCGCGTCTCCCGCCGGCAGCGCTCGCACCGTCAGCTCCTTTGGCGGCGGCCGCAGCGACGGCGACGATGCCTCCAGCGCCACGTCTTCAGACGATGAAGACGACGGGGCATCGTCCATCTGCAGCTCCGCGGGCAGCTGCGCCGCCGGAGGCGGCGCCGGAAGCGGCGCGGCGGCCGCCTGGCGGCCCCAGCAGGGTTCTGCACATGCGCCCCGCGGACTGTCCACCCTGGAGCACCTGCCGCCCTTCCAGCAGTTGGTGCCACCGCCGCGCGACTGGAGCACCACCGGCCGCCGGCCGCCGGTCAGCGCCTCCGCCCACAGCGGCACCGCGCAGCGCCCTCGCAGCGGCGCAGGCGCGGCGGCGGCGGCGGAGACGTTGGCGGCCGCAAGCGGCGGGGCTGGCGGCAGCGCAGCTCATGACACTTCGCCACTGGCGGCGGCGCTGGCACGCGCCGCAGAGCGCGTCTCGCCGCTCACGGCGGCCTTCGACCGCGCGGAGCGCCGCATGCAGCAGCTGGGTAAGCCGGCTGGCGCCGACGGTGGCGTGGAATCGGCCGTGGTGGCGCCTGTGGCGGCGATCCCAGCGCTGGGCCTGCAGCTGGCGGCAGCGCCGCAGCCGGGCCTGCAGCTAGAAGGTGTGCTTGGAGTACGGTTGCCGTCAGTGTCCTGAACAGCCACCTGAACAGCAAAATGCTCCTGTGCATACGATGCTTGGCCGCCGACACTCACAGCGCTGCGGAGGAATGCGTGTCGAACCATTGTCTCCAGACGTGCAGAGGCAGACAGCCTGCTGGACACTGCATCGGCAGGATCACGTGTCAGACTACTCATCCAAATCAAGATGATGATGATTCTAGGGAAAAGTCTCCATCCTTGGCAGACGCGCTAGAGGCGGCGGACGGCCTGCTGGACGAGGCGTCACCTTCTGAAGAATCTAATTTTCTGAGCATTTGCGGCCGCTGATTCTGAGTGAATTATCTAATTCGTCTCCATCTGCTGCAGACGCACTGGAGGCGGCTGCTGCGGGGCGTGCGCATATTTCTTGTGAACCTGAAAATGAGGTTTTAAAACCCTGAGAATAAAGTCATGAGCGAAAACCTCCATTCCCTGCAGACGTTGGAGGCAGCGAATGGGCTGCTGGACGCGGCTGCTGCAGGTTGTGACATGCAATAGTTCTTGTCAACCTCAAAATGAGAACAAGCTCATGAGAGAAAGTCTCCATTCCCTGCATCCCCTGCAGACGCGCTGGAGGCGGCGGATGGGCTGCTGGGCGCAGGCACCATGGCAGACGCCGCGGCACACATTGCGGCGTTGCACGCGGTCATGCAGTCGGGCGACCCGGCGATGCAGGCGACAGTGCGGGGCATGCTGGCGGCGGATCTGAGCCGGCTGGTCGTCCGCCTATCCGGCCTCGTCTGCGGCGACACGGTGAGCACCTCGCCGGGCAGGGGCCTCAGCTTGTGAGATTGCTTTCCTTCACGGACTGCAACACCCAGAGGGTTATCAGCGGCATACGTTGCGGTCTGCGCACCTGCGAGAGCTTTGATCCGCTGACACTGGCGCGTCACCGCTGCAGCGGCTTTGATAGCTGTGGCATCGACCCAGCTGGGGCTGCAAACGTGCAGCGACAAGTGCGGAGTAGAAAGGACCGCACAGGGACCCAGCAGGATACGGGCATCTGATGATCGACGCCGGCTTCTGAAGGCGTAAGCCGCCACCTCCGCACATCCACCAGAAGCATTGGGGGATACTCCTGTCTGCAGGCCGACGGGGTGCGGCGGCAAGCGGCGGTGGTGCTGCGACAGCTGGCGGAGGGTGTGACCGGCCTGCTGCAGTCGCGCGGACCGACCTGCTGCAGTCGCACGACCCCCTTAGCATTGAATCCCCTTGCCCGATACCTGAGTTTATCAGATCAAAGCACGCGCAGGCTGATGGCATGCGGCAGCAAGCGACGGCAGTGCTGCGGTGGCTGGCGGAGGTGGGGCCCCTATATTTAGATTCACGGGTCTGGCTGTTGCAAGATCAACCAAGTATGGCTGCAAAACACGCAGGCCGACGGGGCGCGGCAACAAGCGGCGGCAGTGCTGCGGTGGCTGGCGGAGGGCGTGTGCGACCTTCTGCAATCGCGCGACGCCGCCTGCCGGGACGCGGCGACGAATGCCGTCCAAACCCTCGCCGCAAGCGACCTGGTCGCGGCGGAGAGGTGAGGAATCATCAATGGATATGGTTGCTGCGGGTACCTTCAGCTGTCGTAGCGTCGCGCAATAGAACCAGCAGATGCACACAAGCAAATTATGCAGCTCGCCGCAAGCGACCTGGCCGCGGCCGAGAGGCGGGGCGCTGCCTGGGCTGGCGATGGCAGGGGTCGGACCCTGTGCATGCCCGCAGCGGCCGCCCAGCAGCCGCAGCAGTTATTTGCCAGTCGCCAGCACGACACTGGGGACCCTGCCAGGGGTGTTTGAAGGACCTCTGAATACTCCTAACCTTGCCAACAGACCAGGCGAGCTGCTGCAGCTGCATCGTCTCAAAGGTGCCTTTCAGCAGACGAAACCGAGCGCTCACCTCCGCCCCGCACTGCAGGACGGCCGGCCTGACGCCGCCGGCGCTCGCAGCGCCGCCGGCGCAGCATTCGAGTCCATGGCAGCTGGTGGCGGACAGTTCGGCGTGCCGCAGCGGCTCGGCGCTGTCAATGGACACCTCCTCGCTGATGGGTGGGTGTTTGGGTTCATCAGAGATCCAAGCTGTGTGGGTTCCGGTCAATCGTGGAACAGCATTGGCCGCAGCGGCTCGGCGCTGTCAATGGACACCTCCTCGCTCATATGGCTGGATAGTGTGCAGCTCGCATTCAGCGATTCTGTGGCTCCCAAAGCCTTGTTATCGAAAAATTGCGACTGCGCCAACTCAAAAGGGAAAGGTTCTCAATGCTCTTCGCCATTCTGCAGGCTCCATGCTGGACGAGCAGTCGATGGAGGAACTGCGCATGTCGCTCAGCCGACGGCACCTGCCGCGCGCCCGCGCCGCGCTTGCGCCCCTGGGTGCGCCTTCCTTCACATCATCCCTCCTTGGTTTGAGGCTTGAGTTCGAGCGTTCAAGTGGAAGCGGTTCCTGACGCTGGTTTTCTGTCGCTGCTGGGCATCGAGTCGCTGCGCAATTCACGCGGAAGCGGCAGGGCGTGCTGGCGTTATCGGCATGCCGGGCGTCCTCACCATGGTCTCCATCTGGCCCAATAAAGGAACCAGCACATGTCACCTGCTGAGCTGATCTGCAGGATGCTCAAGCTTCCGTGAGAATTCCTGCTGTGCTTCTCTTCCTGATGTCCCTCCTTCCGCGCTGCAGCAGCAGACACGGAATCGCTGCCGCGGCGGCCGATGGGGCGGCCGCTGCGAGCAGCACTGGCGCTGTTTGCGAGCGACCAGCGCGACGCCTGGGCCGCCGGCGCCTGCCTGCTGGACGCCATTGGCACACTGGGTAAGTTGCGCCATTCCAGATGACTGGGCTCACGCCGGCGCCCGTCTGACTGCTGGCTTGACGTGTTGGCCAAATGGAACAGCAACGCGCACACAGCTGAACGTCATCAAAGCAGGGTGGTTTGGGACCCACCAGCTGTGGCTGCCGGCAGCATGTGGCTTTGCGAGCGGCGAAACACCCTGAGCAGGGTTCTGCTTCATCAGTGGTGAAAAAGTCGATTTGCTGCAGGCGGCTCCTGCTTCGTGAGTGGTAAAGCAACTGACCTCCCGCAGGTCCGGCGGCCGTCACGGCGGCCGGCGGCCCGGCGCTCGTCAAGCCGCTGGTGTTTGCGATGCACAAGGGCGACCTGGGCTGCAAGGCGGCCGCGGCGGCGGCGCTGCGCCGCGCCTGCGCCCGCCCCGATGTCTGCTTCGACCTGGCTCAGGTGAGACACCTTGTGCGACATACTTTGTGGCTGCTGCAAGGCCTATCCAGCCTGCGGATCACGGCTGAGTGTGTGTCTGTGGCAGGAGCCGCGTGCAGCAGTTGGCGAGTGCAAGCACGGCGCTCGCGCAGCGCTCACACATCACCCGAGGTTTCGCACATCTTTTGGATGCCCCCAATCCAGCAGTACCCAAGTACAACTGTTCAGACCACTATATGTTCAACGTCACTCACCTCACCGTGTGCGCAGAAGCCCAAGTTCCTGCACGTGCTGCTCCGCGTGATGGGCACGCCCTCGCCCGTCGCGGCCGCCGCCGCCGCCGCAGCAATTGCCGCACTCGCCGCCGCGGAACCCGTCGCCCTGGCCGCCGCCGAGCCCAATCTCGGCCTGTGCGCATCTTTAGCGGCCCTGGCGGGCGACAGCGGCGCGACGCCGGCGGCGCGCGCGTCGGCGGCGCTCGCGCTCAAGCACCTGGTTGCGGAAAGTCCGGCGGCAAGGGACCGGGTGGCGGGGGATGGCGGCGCGGCGGCGGCCGTCACGGCGGCGCTGGCATGTCCCGAGGCGGCGTACGACGCTGCCAGGGTTCTCCGCTTCCTGGCGGTGGCGGGGAAGGCGGAGGGCCGGCAGCCGGCGGCGGAGGTGCGCAGGGTCTAGCAGTCAAAAGGGCTCATCTGTAAACATTCTGGAAGATCCGAAGGTGTGCTGAGTGGGTTGCGCTTTGTCGATGCGAGCAGCGGAAGGAGCCGCAGGGGATAGTGCAAGCTTGATTACTTGAGCCTGCCGAGTGGCGATAGACAGAGACTCGACCTCGTGAGCTCTGCCTCGTAATATAACTTTCTGTGTTCGAGCTGTCCCTGTTTGAGTGAGTGGCAATGAGTTTTAGACTTTAAGAGATGCAGGCGGCGCAGCCGCTGGCGGGCCTGCTGCACAGCTCCAGCCCGCAGCGAAGTGCTATCTCTGATTTTCAAGTGAAAGTCAGCAAGTTGTGGCAAAATACTGTGCAGGCGGCGCAGCCGCTGGCTGGTCTGCTGCACGGCTCCAGCCCGCAGCTGCGAGCGGTCGCGGCCTCGACGCTGGCGGTGGTCCTGGACGGCCGGCCCGCTGCGGCGGCGGCAGCGGCGGCAGGCGGCGCGGGCGCTGCCGCCCGCGAGATGCTGCACACAGGAAACAAAGCCACAGACGGCAAGGCAGGCGCTGAGCTACTGCTGGTGAGGCATCGTCACCCACCCGTATATTCACTGTCCAATTGTTGATTCGTCTGATGAAGATGGGGTAAATTCTGAAGCGTTCCTGTAGGTTTGCGGCTGACGTGCTGACTTCCCGAGGCCATACATATGAGTGACGACCTGGCGCACCGCCGGCGTGCTGCAGCATGGCTGCTTTCAAAGCAGTGCTGCGGCTGCTTGGAGCTGTGCAGCGTGTTTGCCTTCGAGGCACTCTTCAGACGAAGCCTTCAAGAAGCTGGCTGAGGTGAATGGATTGAGATGAGCGAATGTTCTATTTTCTTTCACGTCTTCGCAGGCGATCCTGACAGAGGCGCCGCGGTCGCTGAGCGATGCGGACGCGGCCGCGGCGGTGGCTCCGCTGGTGGCAATGGTACGGGCCGGCGGCCTGCCGCAGCGCGGTGCAGCCGCAGTGGCTCTGCAGGTGATCCGTGAAGGCCAGCCTGGGGATGTCCCATGCTAGTGAAGGCCTGTCACAGGGCCTGGCACGTGCTGGCAGCCTGCTTGCAGGGCGGGATGCTCTCGCTGCCGTCGCCGCAGCTGCTGCTGCTGCCGCCGTCCCCGCGGCGCCGAGCAAGAGCCCCGGGATATCCAGCAGCACTCCACAACTGCTGTTCCATCGAGAGCAAGCCCGGTCTTGGTTCTGTCCGTCTCAGGCGCTGGCGGCGCAACCGCGCGGCGCGGAAAGGATCGTGGCGGCCGGCGGCGCAGCGCCGCTGATGGAGATGGCGGCAAACTCGCCGTTGCCGCTGCGCTGCGCCGCGGCCGGCGCCCTGTGCAATGTGCTGGCCGCCTCCTCCGCGACTCTGCAGGTGAATCCCAATGCAACAGGAGATGGCCTCCACAGCCGTACTTGTGACCTTCCTGGTGATGTTGAATCCGGCTTGTCATGTGCCAGCCGCCTGCCAAGCTGCCTGGATTCCAACTAGCACCTGAAGCATGTACCAGCATGATCCACAGGCAGCAGCTGGCCACGCTGCGTGCGCTGCACGGCCACGCAGCTGCCAACACTAGCTGCGCCAAGTCGACGTGTTCGAGCGTCTCATGACTGCTGCGTGTGGTTGCCCCAGCCAACTGCGAGGGCGCTGGCGGCGCCGCTGGTTGCCCTGCTCGCGGCGGATGCGCCGTATAACGGGCAGTACTCCGCCGCTGCGGCGCTTGCCAACTTAGCGGCTGCAGGCGCATCTGCACGCAAGGCCGTCATTGCCGCCGGGGCGGTGCCGGGCGCCGTCCGCATGCTGGATTCAGGTGGTTGTCGCTGCAGGCTTTCTGTGTGTCAAGAACAGCACTGTCGGTCAGGACACTCAAGAGGCACAATGCATTTGGCGGCCAGACAGGCAATGCACCAGCAGGATCGCAGAATCTGATGCGGCGTTTGTGGAGCTGGAGTGATCATACGGTCGATACCTGTGGAAAGGCTGGACTATCTTGTAGCGTTGAAGCAGACTATCAGCTGGCCCTTGCCTGCCCTACTCTGTGTGTTCTCCTTGTTGAGGTTCTCGTGTTCGTCTGCATGACGCAGACAGCTGGTACTGCCGAATCGCCGCCGCGGGGCTGCTGGCGCAACTGGCAGCCGACGCCGCGGGCCGCAAGGCCATCCTGCAGGCGGCGCCCGCCACAGTCGATGCGCTGGCGGCCATGCTGTGGCTGCCGCACCGCCCGCAGGTGTGTTGAGCCTCACTCGTCGATTTCTGTCACACACATATCACGGCTTTGTGTGTGGTTCACCGTCTGCACCTCATCCAGGCCGCAGCATTAAGCACCACCACGTTCAGCTTTCGATTCCCTTCAGCCAACTGCGTTACTGTAGAAGAGTATGAATTTCCTGCCACAGCCAGCAGCCTGCAGTTTTCGTGAGCTCTTGATTTTGCATCGAGGCCGAGTTGGTCATATCATCTCATGCCAAGGATTTGTCGCTGTTGCACTTGACTTGACCATGGTGTGTTTGTGCTGCAGGCACTGGCGGCACTGCATGACGCCGCGACGCTCCATATACACTGCCAGCGGGGCGGCGACGAGGTGAGCAGCCCTGCTCTCTTTGCTGCCGCTTGATGTCACCTTAATGCTTGGTTTTGTATAGACAGCTCCTTTGGCCGCCCTGGATTCGGGGTCACATTTTCGGCATATTCTACCTTGTTGCTTGTGTACAGACAAGCCTGGATACATGGCGAGATCTCATATGCCAATTGTTTCATTGCTCTAGATCCGACTGGAGGGATACAAGCTGGCGCACACGAAGCCGGCCGCGGCGCTGGCCCTGGGCGCCCTCATAGCCGGCGGGCCGCCCTCGCTGGCGCGCACTGCCGTGCAGGTAAACTTGCATTGTTGTATCTGAGAATGGTTCGAGACCACCTACATTGTAGTGAAACAACCCTCGGGTTCAAGTGGGTTCAAATACACCCGGAAAGCAACTGGGCGCACTCATAGCTGGCGGGCCGCTCTCGCTGGCGCGCACTGCAATGCAGGCGGGTTTGTTTCTACGGCTGTCGCTCACGCGACAAGTCATATCCAAGCTTCTGTCAACTGACCGTTGAGCATTGTTTTGGGCGTCCTGTTGGGATCCAAGTTACTTTGCATCAAAATTTGTGCCGCAAACCCCTCGCAGGGCGGCGCGTGGAGTAGGCGGTGGAGCTGCTGGCCTCTTGCGGCTGGCGATTCTCTAGTTGACAACCTAATGAAACTTCCATGAGCTTTTGGTTCCATGGCGCAGGGCAGTGCGTGGAAGTGGCGGTGGAGCTGCCGGCCTCGGGCGGGAATTCTCGAGCAGAGTCAAAAACCAGCATTGATTGCGGTCTCAATCAAGCTAATCCACGACATCGAGCGGCAAACATTCTCGTTTGAAACCCCTCGCAGGGTTGCGCGGTGGAGGATACGGTGGAGCTGCTTCTTAGAGCTGGCGATCTCGACTTGACTCACATCATGGAACTCCTATAAATTTTCGGTAAACTTAATGGCGCAGGGCGGCGCGGTGGAGGAGGCGGTGGAGCTGCTGGCTTCCGGCGCCGTGCTCGCGCAGCGCGCCGGCGCACTGCTTGCTGCCGACCTGGCCTCGGCGGACCCTGGCGCCGCCGCTGCCCTGCAGGTTCGTCGACTTCGCTCAGTTCTGTCTGCAGCATGCCGCTCCTGCCCCCAGGGCCACAGGCCAGCAGGCCCATCCGAGCATGATGCCACTCTTCATCCAATGGAGTGTCTAGACCGCACTTGAGAGTTTTTGTATTGTTTATTGTATGTCGGAAAGCAAGCTGTTCATGGTGGTCGTGTCGTGTCTGATGTTTGATGACTGATCCTGGCAGTTTCTCCATTCTTGCAGGCGTGCGGCGCGGCGCACAGGCTGACGGCGCTGCTGCGCGCGGCAGACGAGGCGGGGCCGCGCGCCAGCCGCGGCGTTGCGGCGGCGGCGCTGGCCGCCCTGGCGGCCATGTTCGCCGCCTGCCCAGGTGCGTCTTGGAAGACAGTGGCTTTGGGACAGGCGATCCGGCATTGACCATGTGCTACGTTGGGGGTGATTGAGCTTTGAGCCTTAAGACACTAGATCACGCCTAGCTACGCTGTGTCTCCGCTCTCTCTGGGCGTCTGCATCATTGGGGCCTGCAGCATTTGCTGCGTTTGGGCATGTGGCAGTGTCCTGCTTGCACCAAACGTCTGCTTGTCACGGCAGGCGGCGAGGCCGCCCCTGCTGACGTCGCCGACATCGCAAGGCGCTTTGTGGGCATGGGGCTGCCGGGCCAGGCGGCGGCCGCGGGGCGGCTGCTGGCGGCGTTGCCCGGCGGCAAGCCGCCGAGGAAGCAGGTGGCAGGTAGTTGGAAGCAGCCGAAGGGCGTCAGTGCGGGCGCCTTGGCGTGCGCTGCCGCGCTGGCGGAGGACGCCGCGGCGGGTCGGGGGCGCTTCACGGTGACCGCGACGCCGGCGACGCACCTGCTGGCGCTCACCCAGGTGCGCAGGCGAATTTACTATTCGACTCTAATGCTGTTTGATCTGGCCATGTCTGCGGGACCGGCAGCGCTGTCTTTTCGGAGACAAAAAGCAACTCGGTGTGTGCCTCTGACACGTCAGCCCAATAGCATTGAGAGCATGGCCCCTCAACTTATGAAATGTGCTCACAGGTGCCGCTGGAGGAGCTGCTGGCGGCGCCTGCGGTGGCGGCGCCGGCGGCGCAGACGCCGCTGCTGGCGCGGCCGACGTTTCAAGCCGGACGCAGCGCGCCGCCGCTCCCTACATCCGGCCTGCGCCAGCGCTTTGCCGCAGCAGGTGTGACCCACGAAGCCTAAACTCCCATACGCATCATACATGTGGAGCGCAGTGGTGTGTGCTGGTGCCAGTAGCTGGTGCGCTTGCTGTCGTGCTGGCCGAGATTTCGGCTGCGGGTTGATGTTTCTTTGTGCGACTCCACATCGCTGCTGCGCCTGAATGCCCTTTTAGTTCGAGCCAATGCACATGGATAAACACCAATGATTATTCATGGCTGGAATATGTACTCGCCCCCTGGTCTTGCAGAGCCGGGCCCGGCGGAACAAGTTGCCGCGGCGCGCTCGGCGGTGCCCCGCATGTCGTTTGCCAAGCTGGCATCGCCTGCTGCCTCATGCTCGTATCGGTGAGTCCACTGCTCGCAGAATCGCTGCCTCTGATCCTGAGTTTCTGCCTGTCTGGAGACTGTTGATGCGGCAGGAGCATCCGGTGGCTTGTTGTCCTTGTCCCGCCCGTGCGTTCTGACTCACGATGCCGCTCACTCAAACTCAAGAGCATCTGCGCACATTGCATGAGGTGACCCACGTTGCATAAGGCTATGAATATCGGAATGAGCACACGAACATCTCGCCCCGTGTCGTCGCAGCACGCCGTCGCCGCGCACTGCGCTTGCGACGCTGACGCCAAGGGGACTGGCGGCGTTGACGCCAAGGGGACTAGCATTGCCATCGCCGAGGGGCCCGGCGCTGCCGTCGCCCCGCACCAGGGCTTGAGGACGGACCTGAACATGGGACGACGGCGAGCTTGAGGATAGACAGAGCCTGTCCTCAAGCCCGCCGAAGGCCAGACAAGGTGGCGTGGCTGGCGCCGTGCAATGATGTGCAACGCTGCGGCATTGCAGGCACTGCAAAACTAGCGACACAATATCCTACCGTGACGTGCACCTGGAGAATGAGGCCTGCGGACCTGTTGGTGGGGTGAGCAAGGGCTGACAAAAGCGTGAAGAGTACCTGGAGCACTTCGCAGATGCGTGTTCACAGCTACTGATGGGCAGACACCAACAGGTGTCGTGAATGATGGTGCTAGGGCAGAGAATAAGCTTGGTTCATTTGTGTTGATTTCGATTTCACGACTTTCAAATTGGTACCTTGTGGCAAGGTACTATCAGACCGTTCGGCGGGAATTTCCCAGCGCCGACCACCCTAGGGTGGGGGTAGGGGTTTTGGTAGGTGGGGCGAGGGGGGTCCTGGACCCCCCCCCCCCCCCCCCCCCCCCCCCCCCCCCCCCCCCCCCCACCCACAGGGCCCGGC
>JAABUL010000204.1_pt1 | contig 124414 bp, 132 predicted proteins | sample 5559151 | NCBI WGS metagenome assembly JAABUL01 (sample SAMN10711876, study PRJNA513368) | rock metagenome | isolation source: Antarctica rocks | place: Antarctica: Victoria Land, Pudding Butte sud | reverse complement strand
AGAGGGTGGCTGTTGGGGGAGAGGTGAGGTTTGGGGAGTTTGTTTGGAAAGTTGTTGAGGTTGGGGAGATTTGAATCGTGGTCTGGGCGGACGTGGGAAGGTGGGATTGGGGACAGGATGAAGGATTTTGGAAATGGAAGGGGGGTGAAGTTGCATACTGCATACGATGACATGCCTACAAGGCCAACGATAATCTACGATGGCTACTGCGATCTCTGCTTCCCCTCACAGTCGGCTCCGCTGCTTGGGAGTGGTACCCTGTGGAGGTTATCGCCTCAGAGTGAGATCCGTACAGCCCCAGAGTTAGATACCGACAAGAATCCACTCTATGGACTGGCTTTCACCAGCTGTAGTGGCTGCAATGGACCGTGATGTGACCAGACCTGCGACCCAACGATACTGGAGCACTTGATGTGGTCGGGCTGAAGCAGAGGCGACCATCAATATTCCGAAGAGCAAACAGGACAGGTACTCAACGTCCCGATATCGTGCTCAAGCTCGCGAAGGTCACCTCAAGTCGAAGCACCAGGCAACGCCTCCACCTCCCCCACCCGAGCCATCGCCTCCTGAAAATCCACCCCCTTCTCCTCGAACACCTTCCCCACCCTCTCCGCCACCCTCCTCTGCGTCTCCGCCGTCATCTCCCCATCCTTCTGTCTCTCCTCCTCAACAATCTCCTGCCACTTCCAAAACAAACTCTCCTTCCCCATCCCCTGCAATAACTCCCGAAACGCCATCATCCTCTTCCGATTCTCCTCAACATAATCCCCTTGCGTCCCAAACCGGTACGCCAACCACCCACCCCCCTCCTGATGCACAAGCACCATCCGATCGAAATCGTCCAACTTCATCTTCCCCTCCTTAACAAGCGTATGCGCATCCTGCATCAGCCCGAAATCGAGATCAAAATGCGACCCCATCATCAAATACCCCGTCTTCTGCAGAAACTCCATAGCTATAGCCGGGAGGACGCGAGTCTGCCAATACGGACTCTGCTCCGCCACCTTACTCCCATGCAGCAGCTCCTCCGCGCCCCAGCCCCTGCTAACCCGCACCACAACCTCTTGCAGCTGGAACGGGACGTGCCACCGCCACGTCACAGGATTCGCCGGCTGTTCGGCGAAAAACGTCACTGGCCAGGGGACGACGAATTGCACTAACGCGTAGTCCATTGCCATCATCGAGACTCGCTTTGCTAACACCCATATCTGCTCTTTGCGCGTCGTGGTCGCTGTGTCGACCGTTTCGCGCGTGACATAGCCCAAGATCGTCTGGATCAGGGCGAGGTATTTTGGGACAGCGACGTAGAGGCGCCAGAGGAGGAGGAGGGCGATGGTGCCGTTGACGGCGATGGCGAAGGTGTAGATTTGTTTTTTGTAGGCGGGGCGGTGGCGGTCGATGTGGGTGATGTAGATGAGGGAGGGGTCGAGTTGGGGTTGGAGGGGGGAGGTGGAGGCGGGGGCCAAGGTGAAGGGGGAGGGGTGTTGGGAGCCGGAGGGCTTCTTTTGCTGGGAGGAGGAGGGTTTGGTGCGTTTGGAGGCCATGGTGATGGGTGTCGACGGTGTCGGGGGTGGGATGATGTGGGAGGAAGAGACGGAAGGAGTGAGGAAAGGCAGGTTACTAATTGAGATCGCCTACCGCTCACACGACATTGTCAGAATAGTCGTATCGTAGCCAATATAGTTATAGCGACAGCGATCTGGGCTAGAGATATAACAAATATCGTCGGAAGTGCTACGTCTGCTTGGAAGGCAGAAGTGAGGTACGAACTTTACGGGCTTCGCAATCACAAGTCAGTGAAATCACGTATTTGACATGAAAGTCGTTCATTACTATGGGTATCTATCATCTTCGTCTATCGTACAGCCGTTACAGCGAGCAGACATTATCGTCGAAAGTCCGCTCTTCACAATCATTACGCGCCAAGCTGATTCCACACCGCTGAGGCAGATCAGCTCAGCAGTCCACACAACCTAGACCAGCATCTCCATCCCCCGCTGCTGATTCAAACTCATCGCAACCGCCGCCGGCGTCAACGGAAGACTCTGGATGTCCGGCATCTGCGGCACAGGCGGGATACTAGTATCGAACGGATCCGCCTGATCGTCCACAGCAGCAGGTGTCGGCGGGATCATGCTCAACTTCTTCCTCTCGAAATCGAAGTGCGTCGGCAGAGAAGTCGGGCAGCCAGCACTCACACTATTCCGAACATCATTCGGAGTATGGTAGACCGGTCCCGCAGAGCTGATCGACGGAGCCCGCATGGTAGCGCTGGCACTCGCGACGCTAGAATTGCGGCTGTGTTGCGACGAAGGATTGGTGAAAGCGGTGGAAAGGCGACGGAAGACGGCGCTGCCTGCGCTTGCGATGCTTGAGTTTCGTGGCGATGGCTTCTGAGAGTCTAGGCCGCCGCTTTGGTCCATGAGGCGGAAGACACCCTTGAGGCCAGTGACAGCGCACACAACGGATGCGCGGACGGTATTCCAGCTCTCTTCCATGCGGATGAAGTCGTCGAGCTTGGAGTCCAGGAGATCCATTTGCATAAGGGCGATCTCGAGGCAATCTGCCACGATGGTGGTGCCGATGATCCAGGCGTTCGCTGCGGCTTCTTGTGCTTTCTCTGGTTGCTGGCTGATTAGCGCGATTGCGGAAGAAGTCATTTTGTCGATGGCCATGTCTGCCATGTTCTTCTGCATAGTGATGTCGACGTAGAGGCTCGATCTGTCCGAGTCCTTGCCATCGTCGGAGTCGCGGGTACCGGTTTTAAAGTTCTCGTAGACGTTCTTGAAGGCGTCTTGGTGTACGTAGGCAAGACCTGCGTTCAGGTTGTCGAGCGCGATCGAAACGACATCCGCATCGTCCCCAAGCTCGGTCGTCAAAGTAGCGACGTGGTTGGTGCCTTCGATCAGTGCAGCAGCTTGCAAGTGCTTGAAGAAGTTGAAATCGCCGCTGCGGCTGGCGGCGTGAAGGTTGTGTCGCACGAGCGCGATGCGCTGGGTCCAGTGCAGTTTGTTGAGATTGGTGGTCGACATGATTCAGGATCAAGGTTTGGTATAGACTCCCCGACCGATGATGGTCTAGATCTCGGTCTTCGAAAAGGATGCTTTGCTTCGAGATGTGATATGTACAATGATACGAAACGTACAGGCAAAAGAAAGCGAGATGGTAAAGCGGGCGGCACGGGAGGACTTACTCTTCTGAGACCTCGTATTCTGCTCAATGGTCAAAGGATATCTCGACGGGTGTCTCAGAGGTGACGGCTAAGGCGTTCGAGGCCACGGCCATACCGGCAAAGGTCTTTCGTATGTGCTGGCTTGGCAATCCAGGATTGACTGCATTAAGCTCTTGCACATGGGATATGCGAACCCTATCTCACTTGGTAGAGACTGGGGAGGACGTGAACCTGGTGGTCGGTACGGAATGCTCATTGTTGGCCGGCCGTTTGCTGTTGTTCGCTAAGGAATGCCATTGGCGGCCAACGTCGAACAAAGGGATTGTGAGTGTCGTCCGGCATCTTCCAGGCTGACCAGGCACAACATCGGGGATCTCTCAAGAGGACGGAGGGTAGTCAGGGGCTGCTGTGACAAATAATCACGTCTGCGGTGTGAGTCGATGTTATTGCCGCGTTCGGTGATGATCTCAGATATTCTCCAAAGCGAGGTTGCCCAGGTTTACACCTGCAACTTAACGTGGGTCTCGCCATTCCACGCGAGTCGCGGCGATGTGCAATCCTGTATCCGCTTCCAACAGACTTAACATCATAGCAAGAGTATGGGGGGAAGGAGATGAAGTCGAGATGTAGGTCTCCAGCCTGAAGTATACGCCTGTACTGAGCTCTACCGCAATACACCACTTCACCTCAATGGCTTTGTTCGGGCTTGAGCTCGCTTGGTAAACACCCTCTTGCAACGAAGGAATGGCACCGCAGTCGTCGTCGCCCCTGGACGATGATGTACGTACTCTATAACCATACGTAAAGAAATTCCACTAACACCAGCAGATCTTCTCCCAGCTCCGCAAACCACTCGATCCCGCCGAACTCGAGCGACGCGAGAAAGGTGTCAACGAGCGCATCCACTCTCAATTCGAGAAGGCGCAACAACGACAAGCCGACCTCGTGGCCCTCAACTCCACCAAGCCGATCACGATCTCTTCAGTCCGAGTCTTGAACGCCTACAACACCCGACACGCCTTCCTCGAGAAGATCTTCAATCCTGTCCTTTCCCACAACCGGAAAGATGCTGAGCCCTACACGCTCCGAGAGGCGCTCGCAGAGATCCAGACTGCAGTCAACAAACTCGACCGACTGAACATCTTCCAACAACCAATCTCCACGTATATCGACAAGCCGGACCAGACGGATGCGTCGAGTACGCCTACAGACCATAATGTTTTTATCAGTGTGAAGGAGAGGGGCCGGTACACTGTCAAGACTGGAACCGAAGCAGGCACACTCGAAGGAAGCGCATACCTAAACGTGGTGCTACGGAACCTGTTCGGCGGTGCAGAGAGCCTAAACGCGAACGCCAGCCTCGGGACACGAACACGAAGCGCCTACAACGCCTACTTCGACACCCCCATCCTCTCAAACCCAGACCTGCGATGGGAAATCGGCGGCCAAGCAAGCAGCACCCTCAAACCCTGGGCCTCACACGAAGAAGTGCTGAAAGGCGGAAGCACACGCCTCTTATGGCAGACCAGCCCCGGACACCGACACGACTTCTCTTACACAGGTTTCTGGCGCCAACTCACCGGCCTCGCCGAGAAAGCCAGCCCCACCGTCCGAGCCGACGCCGGCGATAGCTTCAAATCCAGCCTCACCCACACCTGGACGAACGACACCCGCGATTTGCCAATGCTGCCTAGTCGAGGCTACCTCTTCAAAACGACCTTCGAACTCGCCGGGCTCGGACCGCTGGGCGGCGACGTTGCTTTCGGCAAATTCGAATTCGACTCCCAAGGTGCTGTCCCGATCCCGGTCCCTGGTGTCGAAGGCGATAGCGGTATCTCCTTCACCGCCGGCCTCCGCGGCGGGCTGCTCTTCCCCCTCACCCTGGCCGGCCAAAACGCCCCCTCGCAAAGTCGACTAAACGACCGCTTCCAACTCGGCGGCCCCTCCGACGTCCGCGGTTTCCGGCTCTCCGGCCTCGGACCACGAGACGGATCAGACGCTGTCGGTGGCGACGTCTATGCTGCCGGAGGCGCCTCACTCTTATTCCCTCTCCCGCGGACGGGCAAGAATACCCCACTCCGCTTTCAGACATTCATTAACGCTGGCCGATTACTCGGTTTGCGGGATACACGGCAAGATGACGCGCCGATGACCTCCGGGCAAGTGACGGATAGTGTGCTGCAGACTGTGGCAGCGCTGGGGGAGGGTTTGCCGAGCTGTTCGGCGGGTTTCGGGCTGGTGTATGCGCATCCGGCGGCGAGGTTTGAGGTTAATTTTAGTTTGCCACTTGTGCAGAGGCGGGGGGAGGAGGGGAGGAAGGGGGTTAGTTTTGGGGTTGGGTTGACGTTTTTATAGAGGATGGAGGGGGGTGGGGTGGAGTAGGGTGGAGTAGGGTGTACATAGACGACTGTAAGACTACCGTGGGCCTTGCTTCAACCCAGCGGGCCATATAGATATGCTCGTTGACTTTTGGTTTAGTGCGTGTAGCTCTAGTTCATGCGGCCAAGCTTTCTCGACCTCTTCACATCCAGCTTGCGTTTGCCTTTAAGTAGTCCTTTGACAGGACATTCAACGACTGCCACCATACTGGGATCGCGATACGAGGCCTGTTCGAAGGATGCCTCTTCGTGGGTGGTGTGAAGTTGACTTGGTGGTTTGTGGTGGCTGTCCAGGGGGATGGTGAGGATTGGAGGGGGCGTGAGAAGGATAGGTTTGGGTTGGAGATTTCAGGGGTATGAGGACGCCTGGTTGAGGTTGACGTTTGAGGATGATCGCGAGGTTGTTGGGAGGGGGATTGAGATGGTTGGATTGACGCCTGAGAACGCTCAAGGTGCCCGAGCTGGGATCTCGGATGCTATGGATGATGCATGAGTCTGATCGGCTGAGTACAAGGTTTGTAAGTCTGGTGCTTGCTTCCTTGACGAGATCGCCGTCGTTCTCGAGGAATGAGTTCGGGTCTGGCCAGATGAGGTCTTTCACCAGTCACCGACAGCCTTGCAGAGGGACTGAGGGGGGAGCCATGGTGAGCTCGAGGGTGCATGAAAGACTCCTGAGACGACCTAGGCTCCTGCAAATACTCTGCCTTTGATGCAAGCAGAGCAATCGAGAATCGGACGCCTACTTGTCCAACATTCCATTTCATCTCTAGCAAACCTAGAAACTTGGTGTCTTACAGCACGATACAAAGATACCCTGCCCAGCTTGGCTCCTAGTCGTACATCCTGGAAACGCCTAGCCCCCTGCAGGTACTGTGCCTTTGAGGTAAGCAAAGATAATGTTTATATACATATGTCTGCCTGCTTGCCTGCCTCCAATCGCCATCACCAAGCACACTTACCAACGAGGTCGGCAGTGATATCTTCCACTCTCGTCTCATCAGACCAAAATCTCACAAACGAACTCCGACCAAGATGGCTGCTTCCGATACCAGTACCTACCTCTCCGAGCACTTCGTCGAAAGTGCCGGAACAATCCTCTTCGACTTCGACACCCACAAGATTTGCCTCCTTCACCTCCTAGATCGCAACGAATTCGTGCTGCCTAAAGGCCGCCGCAACGTCGGAGAGTCACGCCAGCAATGTGCGCTACGCGAGACCCGCGAGGAGACTGGATACGCGTGCCATTTGCTGCCGGTGGATATGCTTTCGCGGGCCTGTCCTGCTACGGAGGAGGGGGTAGAGGGGGCTGTAGAGGATGTGGCAAGGAGGTATAAGGGGTTGAGGGAGCCGATTGCGGTGCAGATGAGGGAACTTGGAAAGGGTGAGGTGGAGGTTATCTGGTGGTTTGTTGCTGCTGTGAACGAGGGTGAGGAAGTTGGGAAGGGGGAGGAGGGGTTCCGGGTGGTGTGGGCGGGGTATGAGGAGGCGGTGCAGAGGTTGTTTTTCAAGGGGGATTTGGAGGTTATTAGACGGACGGTTGAGTTGATTGAGTCGACGTATGGCGGGAGATGGCTTTAAAGGTTAGAAGTGCTTGTGAGTCTCGTAGAGTCCCACGTCGAAAAATGCTTCTGCCTTAGGCATCTTCAATTTTGGACTTCATACGCCTGCTGAGGATGACACTTTTCGTCAAACAGTGTAGACAACTTTCACATTCTCGTTTCGACCTCTCTCTGGACGACCACAACTCGTTAGGACTGTTCTGATCTAAACCTCGTCCTCCACCTAGTGCCTCCACCTTTCCTACTACCCACAATGTCCTCCTACACCTACCCCCCCCACCCCCCCAACCCCAACAACCAACCCCAGCAATCCTACTCCGCCCAAAACAACCTCAACTTCTACCAATCCTCCTACTCCAACCAACCCGTCTCCGGCCACTCCACCCCCTTCCAAGCCGCCTACGGCGGTGGCGCTGCAAACTCCGCCACATATCCACAAGCACAATATGGAGGATCAGCGAACTATGGGTTCGGGGCGTTCCCGGGTCAGCCGGGGGCGACAGGGCAAATGGGAACGGGGCAGGGAGGGTTGAGGACGGGGTGGTTGGCGGCGTTTGGGACGGAGGGGTATGAGGGGGAGCCGCCGTTGCTGGAGGAGTTGGGGGTGAATTTTGCGCATATTAGGATGAAGGTATGTTGAACACTATGGAGGAAGGGAGGGTAGATGAGGGTGAAGATTATGAGAGGATTCGTATGCTGACGATTGTTGTGGTAGACGCTTGTGGTGCTGAATCCTATGGCGAGGATAGACAACCACATTATGGACGATGCGGACTTGGCTGGACCGTTCTTGTTTTGTGCGCTATTTGGCACTTTCTTACTACTAGTGAGCACTCATGCTTCCGTCGGATATATTCTCAATGCTGACATATGACAGTCCGGCAAACTCTGGTTCGGCTACGTCTGCGGCCTCGCAGCCCTCGGCGCCCTCAGCCTCAACTTCGTCTTCAGCATGATGTCCCAACCCCTCTCCCAAGACGAAATGAACGCCGTCCAAAACCCTCAAGACCATTACGCCGGCTCCTCCAACCTCTCTTCAACTCTGACCCTCGGACGAAGTTCTTCTGTGCTCGGCTATTGCCTGCTTCCGCTGGTCTTTGCGAGCTTACTAGGCGTACTACTGCCACTAGATAGCTTTATCGGCTATTGTCTTGTGAGCACGGCGATAGCGTGGTGCACGTACTCCAGCTCAGCTATGTTCTGCGTGGTTGGGCGCATGACGAATATGCGTGGGCTGGTTGCGTATCCGCTTGCGCTGTTTTATGTTGGGTTTGGCATTATGGCTATCTTCAGCAGTAGAGGCACGGGACGGATTGATGCGATGAAAGTGGGGACATGAAAGATGATCAATCGATAAAATGCTGCAACATAGCGTAGCAAGTCCACCAAGGTTTTGCACCACTCACTCGCTCCATCTCAACATTTGACACCCGATCTTTACAAGTACTCGGGTGCTTCCCAATCGATCAACGCCCGCGGCCCTGTCAGCGACCCTCCTACCATTCGACGGGGTTGAATACTGGCTTCGTGTCAACTCCGCGACCCCCTTCCCTGAGCGGTTCCATGCATCCGGACCCGTACCCACGGTGCCACCAGCAGGCGCCGGAGGAACGAAACGCTGCTTCTGCTGACCTCTTTTTCCTCCTGGCCTGCTGCTGAGTCTGGCTGCGCGGCATCTCTGCGGCCCTTGTCCAAGTCCTTCCCGAACGTCTTGTGAAGGATCTCGATTGCCTTCTGCAGAATCATGACTTCCCCCTTCTCCTCCAAATTCGACAGCGCCTCATCAAACCCGACAAACTTTCCAGTGCCGTGACCAGGATCCCACCGTTCATGCACATCCTTCGGCACAACCGCAATATACCACCAAATCATGAACTGAGTGTCCTCTGACATTTGCACGCGTTGGAGCATGAAGGCTTCATCGAGGCAGTCACACTCATATGTCTCCGTGCGACCGAGGCGCCATTCGACAGAGTTACCAACTTGTCGGTTTTCCAGCTTCGACTGCTCCATCTTCATTGGAAGTCTGTCGATCGAGAATCCCAGCTGATCGGTCAATTGGATGACAGCCGTCGGGCGAGGGGTGTTGAGTGGACGGGCCAGATTCGGGAGACGCTGGCGGCCAAGTTTGATTTCAAGACAGACTTTGCGGCTGGAAAGGCTGAAGAGGACGACAGCGACATCTTCAGACATCTTGTTCGAGGCATATATGGTGACGGAGCCTGGCGAGGCCGCCATTGTCATTGGTGAATTGTGGGGTCTGGTTGGTGTGGTGGGAAGGAGATGAAGCTTGCGGTGAAGTGAAGTCAAGTCAAGGACGGGAGAAGCTCGGAGCACTGTACTACCCATCGTTCCTTCCGCTTCTGGAAAAGTGATCACATGCATACCCATGGCGGAGATTGCACAAAAGTACGAACGCCGCATACAAACAACAACATACCGCCATCTAACCATCGGCCAAGCCGTTCAGCCAGCCGCCAGCCAGCCGTGTCGTCGTCGTTGTGTACTAACCACAAGATCAAATTACTGACCATAACAAAATTCAGACACCATGGCGACCGCAAGCATGGGCACATCACCACCAGCAGTCGTGGCAGTATTCGGCACTGCGGAGCTGTTCGAGAACATCCTGAGACACCTACCCTTGAAGGATCTGGCGAGGTCGCAAGTCGTCTGCGACGAATGGCAAAGCACCATCTCTGCATCTTTGCCACTCCAGCATCAGTTGTTCGTCACTCCAGAAAACGTGACCTCGCTCGTCAAGTGTAACCCCAGCAACAATACCTGGCAGATACTTCCTGGCGCTGTACCGACCGCTGGCCAAAAGAAAGTGGTCAAGATTAATCCGATGATCCGGGACATCGCGACCACCAGCCCTGAGCATGCTTTGCGTAACTTCTTCGCAATCGCGGACTTCCGCCCATTGCTCGAACTTCTGGACGGCCCGGAAACAGCATGTGCAACCATGTTCCTCTCACAGCCACCATGTACGAAGATCAAGTTGCGCTTCGAAGCGAACTGGGAAGTGGATGCGCGCGAGGTAGACGGGTATGGAAGGGTACGATACGAAAAGCAGAGCCGAAGCTTGCAAAGCCCTGGCAAAGTACACTTCAGCTCTTACACAAGAATGGTCTTAGCCGACATCGAAGAGGACGCCATCTATATCTACAGGTCTCATGGCATCTGCCTTGGCGAGCTGGTGCCGGAGATACTCCGAGGGCTGTATCGCAACAGAAGAGCTTCGTTGCCTCAAGGGGCGGATGTGTTCGAGGGAGTTCGCCTGGACATTGCACTCGTCAATGCAGTCGCAGACATGAGTGCCTGAGTATGTATTTGGCTCTCCTGTGTTGTCAAGCACAGCAGTTGTAGATGGCACGCTCCATGCTGACAGTAATGTTTTTCCCAGACGGAGAGGCAGTTGCACAATTGGTTGCCATAGTACTCCTACGGACATCTCCGTATAGTCAAGGCTAGCTCGAGGGTGGATGAGCTCCTCCAGAAGCATGAGCAGGCGGATGTGAAATGAGAGATGGAAGGCAGATTGATTGAGCTATATCAGAGTCTGCGATACGTGAGTGGAACGAAGTGGCTACTGGCTTTGGAGAATCCTCAAACCAGACGAAGTGGGACAGTACGCTCTTTGAAAGAAAGGCAAGGAGCGGCATGGCACCGTCGCATGGAAGATCCTGGAATGGCTCACAACGGGATCGGGCATGTAAGTACAAGACTCTTCTGTCGGCGTTAACAGAAAAAGCCCAAAGAATACAAAGGATCATAGCAAACATGATGTTCCGCCGTGTTCGCCATAAGTATGCCCCTCCCTCCGTATCACTTTTACCAGCTCGGAGCAGCCAACATGGCCGACAAGACGCCCCCGTCAGCTGCTGAAGGTACGACAGAACTTGCACCCGACTTTGACATCTTAGCACTGACATCCTCTCAGTGAAACAGTATCTGACTCTCAAACAACCAGAGACACAAATCAAGCGTCCCGACCAACCGGAACCAGCTTCGAAAAGAGCATTCGCCATCCATAAGCTGTTGGAACGGATTTTGGATCATCTACCTTTGCTTAGAATCGTTCGCCTGCGTCGCACCGCACGGGTTTGGCACGACGTTGTCCGAGACTCAGTAAGACTGCGAGAAAATCTCTACTTATGCTCTTCAATGACCAGACCAGCAATTCATTGGCATGTAGAACAATATCCTTACGGTCCACAAGAGGGCTACTTCGGACGGCCAGAGTACATACAAACCCACGACAGCAGCCGACCTCCGCCGCACATAGGTTTCGTCGAAGCGATCCATTTCAAGGACTTCCCCAGAGGGAATTGTCCACAGTCGCTGATCGTCGAGCCGCATCCACGTCTGGAGGTGATCGATCCCGACGCGCAAGAGCTGTTCATACATCTCCAGGTCGATGGGTGGTGGCTGTACCGCAAATTTACGCAGCATCCGGAGAACTCCTGGCGAAATATGTACATCACGCAGCCACCTGTGACGCACGTTGAGATCACGTTCGTCAATTTCACGAATGAAAGAGCAACTACATTACTTTGAACAACACGGACGGTATTACGTTTGGTACGTGACGAAACGATAGGATGTTACTGCTAGCTGACTGCTAATCCATTCGTTCTCCCTTTAGGTCAGATCGCGGATAGACTTGAGACGCGAGAGACGCTGAACGACCGCAACGGACCTTTGATGAACGAGAAGCTGTGTCTGCCGTATGGTGAAGATTCTGAAGAAGGCAGGTTGTCGCTCATGATGAAGTCTGCAATTCCTGCCTCCTCGCAGTGCGTGCGAAGGGCAAGGGCAGCTGCGGCAAGTTAAAGGGGTTAGCCGATGATGTGGAATTGACGCAGGGGGACACGGTAGGAATAAGAGATGCTGACTTTCAGCAGCACCGAAAGACACTGTAGCTTGATGGATGGCCTGAGGGTGCGCATGACATGAAGTTCTGGAAGCTTGTACATTGGATGAGCGTATGGACACGTCGAGAATCATAGGTAGGCTCAACAAACAAATCAATCTGTAGGTCATGGCTTATGGATCTGTTCATGATGGCAATAGTAGACGCCATGGTAGAGATAGGTGCATGTCTACACTTACCTTGCTCCACCCGGAGATGCTGCCACTGCAGGTCGCTGATCTTGTGTTCGCAGCCTGGACGGAGAGCTGATAGAAGAATGGCATCGGCAATTGCCATAGATCACAGCAAACATAACATTCACCTGGGTCTCATCTTTCACGTGCAGTCCTGACATTCACTTCCATCTTGGCATCCTCCGCGATCCACAATGAATATGCCTGCGTTTCGCCCACCGCTTCTTTCGGCGCATGGCCAACAGAATCACCAAAGGCGGCATAGCAGCCAACAGAAGGCAACCTGCTGCCAACCGCCGACCTAAAGCTCCTCCTCTCGTCATCGACAAGGAGATGATCCAGTGGCACAACGTACCGCGACGCAGCGCAGAATCCACAGACCTCCGGCGTCCAGAGTACAAGGTACCCGGCGATACTGTCGTCCCTCCACGCGCCAACCACACAGCACACGATCTCCAGCACAAACCATCGCGCTTCAATCTGTGCCCGATCGTTGACCTCATGTACGGGTTCACGCTGGTAGATCCAAACGTAAGATTCCATATGGAATTCACCATCGATCACATGTTGCTGAGCAGTCGGTACGCGAGGTTGAAGGGTGAGGATCTGCGGAAGGGGCAGATTGCGAGGCCGCCGATTTGCAAGCTCCATGCCAGGGCTGGGAAAGCGGCGGGTCGACATTCGTCGTTGTCGACGGTGTTCAAGCTTGGTGTTCCTACCGGTAGGAGGTTTTCAGCCCGAATAAGAATAGAGTCGTTTGCTGACCCTTCCCACTTCTTTAGGCATAACTTGGGGCGACCTCGCAGATGGTTTCGAGAATTCGCCGATCGAATTCACCGCATATGACCTCGGCTTTGGGGTGGCATCGGAGCTTGGTGATGTGTTCGGGACAGTCGATGATCCAACTCTGTTGATGAGGGTGGAGGGTGTCGTGTCAACCACATGTGAGTGGGTAGCAGAGGCGAAGGCAGCGAGGAAGGCCGGCGGTGGTGCCGCGGGGGGTCAAAGGGGAGGTGTATCGCAGCTGGGGATACCTCAAGATGCGCGGATATTAGAAGGGAGCACTGAGGCAAACTGAAGGGAGATGCGAAGGGCTAAGAACGAGGAAAATTGCCAGCTCATTTTGGAAAGCGACCGTCAGTCTGTCTGACACCTGGCAATGGGGCTCTACGCCAGCCAGAACCAGAACTAGCGAAATCATTAGCCATACCATCGGTCTTGGTTTCAAAGCATGACGTACCTTCTCCAACCAGTTCCGCGGCACAGGTGGAACATCCATAGCCTCCAGCTCGTCCATCTCTTGCTTGCCCGTCATGACATCAACGTCACGAGTCGGGATCACGAACGTGCTGAACACCTTCCACATCTGCTTAGCTTTCGATCCAGTCTTGGGCATACCGCCCTCTGATTCTGCTTTGGAGGCCTGGAACCACGCCCAGTAGATCTTGTGGCCCAAGTAGAGAGCCAAGAAGATTGGGATAGTGATGTAGGCGGCTATGAAGTCGGAGACGTTCCATGCGGATGGGAAAAAGACTGCGAGGAGGTTAGCTGTGATCTGCGCTCCTTGTCCGTGTTTCGAATTACCATAGAAGCCGTTCGTGAGCGTCAGCACTGATATAATGAACAAGCAGATCCAGGTGGCGTATGGCTGCAGCACAGTTCGATAGGGTAGCACCGACATCATGCCATTGAACTGCATCGCTTTACGGAAGCGTAGGTAGGTGACGAAGACCACGATCCATGCGATGTACCCAGAAATCGTCGAGATATTCGAGAACCACTGGAATACCTGAGCACCACTATTCGACACGTTCAAGAAAGCCAGACACCCTATTACCCAAGTGGCGAGAACAGCCGTCCACGGCACGCCGCGCCTCGTGGTACGTTTGAAAAGAGCTGGAGCCTGCCCGTTCATTGCCATGGAGTAGAGAACACGCGATCCAGAGTAGACGAACGCATTCCCAGCAGACCACGCTGATGTCAGGATTGCTGCGTTGATAATGTGGTTCAGGATCGGGATGCCCGCCAGCTGTATTCCAATGACAAAGGGAGAGGCAGCTGCATTCGACTCTGGTGATAGCAAGCGCTTGTTATTCCTGGGCACGATGACTCCAATGCAGAGCGACCCGAGACCATAGAAGATCGCCAGCCGCCATACGTAGCGCCGGGCAGCCTTCGGTATATTACGGCGAGGCGCCATAGTCTCTCCGGAGGCCAATGCGATCAATTCTGGAGATGTGATAAATGCGAACCCGGCTTTGACGAAGGCAATCCAGTATGCTAAGAATCTGCCAGTCGATCCACCAGCCAGATATGGGTTGAACGCACTGTATCCGTTTTCTGTCTTCCAGTAGCGGAATCCCAGTCGGCCTTCATCTGGTCCTCCGCCGAAGAATATCACGACCGAGACAATGATTAGACCAGTTATGGAGATCAGCTTAATCGAAGCGAACCAGAACTCTGCTTCTCCGAAGAAACCAACTGCGATGATGTTGAGGAGCAGGATAACGATGAGGATTATGGCAATCCAGACAGCCACTGGGACTACGGTAGTCCAATATTGCAGGATGATGGCACCAGCTGTCGCTTCTGCTGCCACGAGGATGGCATAAGCATACCAGTAGTTCCTATTCCAGGGTCAGAGGGTCATTGAGAGACATAGAACATGCCCAAGTGATGACATACCATCCATCAGCGAAAGCCAGACTCGGATCCACGAAGCGGCTGACGAAATAGGGTATCGATATGCCTTTTAGGGGCAGGTAGCTGCACGACATCAGTCGCCATACATCTTGATCTGATGGTGAATCCGTCCACTTACGTGCATATCTCGGCAAGATCATTCATCACGATCCAAACCACCAGCATCATCGACAAATATGCCATGAATAGCGGCGCCGGCCCGACCTGCGCGAGGATAGCGCCTGAGCCCACGAATAATCTGTACTACGTCAGCATCCGCCTATGTTCACAGTCGAAGTACCGCATAGCCTTACCCAGTCCCAATCGCACCTCCTAACGCAAGGAACTGAATATGTCGACTCTTCAGTCCACGCTCCAGCTGATGATTACTCAATACATCGAGTCCACCGCCGGATCCTTGTGCTTGTCCGATGGAGGCATCTTGGAAGACTTTCTCCTGGTAGTGGCCAGCTTTGCCTTCGAGGGAGGAGGAGTCGCGGCCCATGATGGCTATTCTCAACGGCGAGACGGCGAGCAGAGAAAACGCAGAGCGAAGGGAGTGAGGAAGTGAGGTGAAGTGAAGGGTTCAAGTAAGATCTTCAGGTGAAGTCAAAATAGAGGTACTCCCTGATGACTTATCTTTGCCTCGCCGCGTACTACAAGAGACGGTCACCCATGGCTTTGGATCCTCCTTCTCACGTCCTCACCTCTTGGCTCGCGAATTCAAAGTGCTTGTCAATGTGGAGGCGGGCCGGTGACAGAGTCTTTCTAATACCACTATAGGCAGTCAGATGCATCCTCAATGGTAACGCACGTCCTTGAAGAGGGTTCCGACCAGTGAGATGGATTTGGTTGACAAAGAATTTGCGGAGTATGTGGAGATGGTGGTCAGCAAGGATGGAGTGAGGTGGAGTCTTGGCGGCAGGACTTCGGCGATTGACGGCGAACGCAACGAGCTGGTTATCGCAAGGACTGCGAAGTAGGTACAGTACGTAAGAACCACAAGAACGACGAGAACGGCGAGAACGACAGAAGCCTTGAAGAGAAGCAATAAGAACGACCAAAACAAGAAGGACACGGGATACAGATACGAGAACCTCCGCTGAACGCGGTGATGGCATGTATTCAGACGATACATCTGCGTTGTCATTAACCAAGTCATCACAACCGAACCCAAACGCCAACGTGCAAAAGGGTATTCAACTCCCCCCACCCCCTCATCTTTCAAGCCCTCCTGTCTTCGATTCATCCAACGCCCTCCAAACCTCATCCAGACATCTACTCCTCCATCTCGTCATACTGCTCCCTCTGCTCCTCGCCAGCAACCACATCCCCCGCCTCCTGCTCCTCACACTCCCGCTCAACCTCCTGCGCAACAAACTCCTCATACCCCTCCAAGCTCCCCTGAATATGGATCTTAAACTTGATAACATCATTCAGCATCCTCTCCAGTTCCGTATGCAGTTCCTCGCGTAGGGCGGCGGAGCGGAGGGTTAGTTGTTCGTACCTGTGCGGCTCAGTCAGCATCACCGCGTTTTAATAGACCCCTGTCCAGCGGCCGCCGCTGGACAGATATGAGGGCAGTACGTACTCCAAAGAAGTATTCATATCCTTCTGCTCAAAAAACTGCACCCCCTCGCTCAACTCACTCCTCATCCTCCCCAACTCCTTCTCCAACTTCTCCACCTGCGTATCGGACGCCATATTCTGCGCCCCAATAATCTCCCTGCTTCTCTCCCACTCCTCGTTCGCTCCTCTCACTTTATGCGTCAACCCCTCAATCTCCGCGCCCTTCTCCTCCAGCGCTTCGGTGGTGCGATCGAGCATCTCTACTTTGGCCATGTCCTCTTCCATGCTCACCTCCCGGCGCTCGGAAATTTCTTTGCGCAGGTCCTGGAGGGCGCGTTTGGCGGCTTTGAGGTCGGTGGTGGGGAGCAGGTGGTGGGGTTGGTAGCCGTGCGAGGAGTCGGCGAGGAGGCGGTCGGAAGGCGGTTGTTGGGTGGAGGCGGAGAAGTCCGGCCCAGCGTTGACAGTCATTTTGAGCTCGTAGTCCTGGTCATGGGCGTGCAGGGCCGTGGGGGGGATAATGCCGATGTGGTAGCCTAGACTGTTGTACTTTTGCACCAAGGACTCCAGTTCGTCAAGTTTGGCGCCTGTTTCGGATTCTTTCTTCGCGGTCCGCTCTTTAGCTTCTTCCAACCGGATTGCGGTGGTTTCAACGCCCTTTTGCAAGCGCTCGCGTTCATTGTTCATGTGGTCGATATGTTGCACGCTGAGACCTGACTCGGCGACTTTGCGCTGGATGTCGTTCCGTTCGTCCTCAGCTTCATGCATCTCGGCTTCGCATTTCTCGATTTCTTGCTGCAGGAGGTCGGCGCGGGTGAGGTACTTCTCGACTTTTGATTCCATGGATTGGTTGTAGGCTTCGAATTTGACGCGGTCTTCTTCAAGAACTTTGATGGTGTCATCCAGCTTCGACAGTTTCGGGGCAGATTTCGCGAGCTCGTCGATTTGTTCTTGTAATGCTTTCGATTCTGCCTCGAGCTGTGCCACTTGCTGCAAATTCGCTTCATTCGCCTGCTCGAATTTCGCGGCCATGGCGTCGATGTGCGGTTGGATGCGTGACTGTGCTTCCTGATCGTCATCGTCGTCATCCTCGATCGACAGCCACTCTTTGTATGCATCCGAGAGGAATTGAAACGTAATTCGGTCCGCGGTCACGTCGTAGCCCGCTGCTATGCAAGCTTCGTCGTAAGCACCGGTCGAATACGACTCCATCATCTTCGCGAGCTGCATCATCCAGTGCAGCAATGCCAGGAACGTAGGCCAGCCATTGCTGCCACCAACCGCGCTGATCTGCGATTTTGTGATGCTCTGCGAGAACGGATATCGCAGCTGTTTCATCACTGCCGGAACCTCGTTCTCCATCTTTTCTCTGAACCTGTAGGCAGGATCTATGCAGTGGTACATAAATTGGAATATCTCCGCAAAGTCCTTTCCGGTGGGATTGCTCATGCTATCAGGTCGCAGTGTGTGTTTTGTCTCCAGTTCGAAATTGCGCTGCGCGAGAAACTCTGATATGTCCTGCTGCATCTGCTGCTTAACAGCAGGCTTTCGCGCCTGTCGAGGATCCACAGGCGCAGCATTCGGTGGTGGCGCTGTCGCAAAGAACGACTGATGCGCCGCTGGTCCGAATGCAGCGGACGGTCGCGCACTGTACACGCTACTCCTCCTCGCCGTGCTCTCCTGCATTGAGGATGTCGGGTTCATGGGTGTGCTTGCCACAGGCGCATAACTCTTCCTACCAGTCATTGTGCCCAAGAAGTTCGCAGTGCTCGGTCGCTGTACGGTCGAGAAGCCACCCATGCCTGCTAGATTATCGCCGGATGATGATCGCTGGAAGACGGGTTGTGAGGGTCGCCCAGGCGCGAGGGACATGCGCGAGCCGGAGGTTGTTCGTACATGGTTTGTCGTGTGAGGCGCTTGTGCGAGGTTGTTGTTCGAAGTCGAGCGCTTCATCGCGGAAGCAGGCATGGGGATCGCGGAGACATTGTGGCTGACGGGGCCGAGTGTCTGTATTGCAAGAGTTAGCACGCGAGCAGTGAGGTTGTTGTGAAGTGGTTGCGACTTGCCGTGCGGCGCACCGAGAACATGCCACTTTCTTGCGACATCGCGTCGGATTGAAGTCGTGTTTATAGCCCAGCACCTCTTGCTCCTCCCAAGTATGTTCGCGGTGTGTATATTCGCTTCCTGATCGTCGAATCCGTGTCGGCGTGAGGTTTGTTGATCGGTGTTTATCGCACCTGCCGCTAAGCACACCAGGCGTCGCTAGCGTTGGCGGGATCGTCCGGGATCCGATGTCTGGGCCGAGGCAGATATGACCAGCCATTCGAGATACGACATACTACACATGTATACCATCTCCATCTGTAATTGATTCTCGCAACTACATAGTGGTCTCGAGAGATGGCGATGTGGTAACAACCAATCCACGTAATCCGACCAAAGCTCCGTAACGATGGTTCGCGAAGAGCTAGTCGAAGGCGCCGTCACATGTCAGTAACCACTACCCACCTCCAACTGCTTCTCTTGCTGATAGTTATTCAGTCCTCCAAGACCCGTCCGTCTCCTCGGCCCCCATCGAACAAAAACTCTCCTTCCTCCGCTCCAAAAACCTCACCCAAGACGAAATCGACGCCTCCCTCACCCGCGCCGGCAGTGCACCTCCCACAACCTCCCCATCCTCCAGCACATACCAACCCCAACAATACCGCCAATCCCCCCAACAACAATATGGCAATGGCTATGGACAACAGCAGTACCCCCCCTACTGGAACTCCCCTCCTCCCGAACCGCCCCACCGCGACTGGCGCGACTACTTCATCCTCGCAACCGTAACAGCCGGCGTAGGCTCAGCCCTCTACTGGACCGCTAAACGCTACATCGTCCCCTTAATCGCACCCCCCACACCACCACAACTCGAACAAGACAAAGCTAGCATCGACTCCTCCTTCGAAAAAACTTTCGCCCTCCTCGAACAGCTCGCTACCGACACCAAGGAGCTTAAAGATGCAGAAGCGCAACGGAAGACTCGTCTCGATACCGCTTTAGCGGAGGTGGAGAGTGTGATTGGCAAGATGAAAGAGGCCAATGAGAATAGAGAGATGGAGGCTAAGCGCTGGGGACGCGAGCTGGATGCGGTTAGGGAGCAGATTCCGGTTGCGATACAGAAGGAGAAGGAGGCGATGGATGGGAGGCTGAGGGATTTGGCGGGGGAGATGAAGAGTTTGAAGACGCTTGTGGGGAATCGTATGGGGCAGGGGCAGGGACAGCGGCCGGGGTATGGGGGGCAGAGTGGGGCTGCGCCGGTGAATGGTGTAGGTGCTGCGGGGCAGTCTGGTGTTGCTACGCCGGCGCCTGAGACGAATGGTGGACCTGTTGGCGGCGTCAATGGCACCGCTGCACCCGAACAGTCAGAGCAGACGCAACTACCCCAACAACCCGCAGCACCCTCAGTCCTACCCGAGCGCTCCGCATCAGCGAGTCCGTACAGCAGCAGAGTGCTGGGCGGCAAGGCGGCGATTCCGAGCTGGCAGTTGGCCGCGAAGAAGCGGGCAGATGATGCGAAGAAGGATGCCGCTGCCATTCCTGCACCCACCAATGGAATGGGTGCGGGAGCAGCGGTGCAGGATGTTGGTGAGAGCGGGGCTGTGACGCCTGCGGTGGAGGGGGAGGTGGTCGCGTGATCTAGTACTTTTGTTGATGGATATGAACGTGGGGGTTGTGTACATGGTTGTATGAAGCGATCTACCTTCTTGCGAACACGTGCCACGGCATCTCAAACCTCGGCCAGGATCATGTCCATGGCTCTCACTCTCACTTTGCCGATGGCAGCTACAGCCCGGTCATCAACAGAGCAATTTTCTTCATCAACAATAGCCGGACGAGGGTGTCTGGACCGCTTGACCTCAGGTGTATTGCCCACGTCACCGTGGCCACTGGGCGCCGTGCCTCATAGGTACGTTGGGCCTCCTAGCCATATCGCCACCGCATGGCTAGATACATCTTCTGTGATTCCACTCACTGCTAGATCTACGCAGTACAGCAATCCGAAGTCCTCAATTCAGAAACAGGTCTCCGAAAACCTGGTCAATCTTACACCGCCGCTAGCGCGCAGCAGCCACCACAGCCTCCCCATCCATGACCCCAAATAAAAAACAACTCCCCACCAACTCAAACGTCTCCAGACTCCTACCCCTATAACTCTCATCCAATAACGTCCGCTCCGCCGCCCTCGCCAGATCGTGCTCATCCGCATACTTCGCACCCCTGATCACCAACGGCATATTCAACGACCAAGCGACGTGGATCATATCCCCAACCTCGATGTCGCCGTACGTAATCCCTATCCTTCCCTCAGCGGTACAGAAGAACCGGTAAAGCGACATTGAGGCGTCGAGGAACGTGGTTGGGTGTTGGACCACTTGGCCGCGGTACTGGCGTAGCACTTCGATCCCTTGCCGGTGATCCCGGACGTCCTGGGGCGTGAGACGGCGCATCGCTTCGCCTGGGGGCCGGATGGCGTCGGCGCAGAGGGTGCGCAGGAGTACGTCGTCGTCGGGCATATCGTATTGTGCGAAGTTTCCGTAGCGGGTGGCGTATTCGTACATATCGGTCCAGTCGAGCGGGATCCACTCATCCATTGCTGTTTCGGGGGCAATGTCGCGGAGACCGCGGTCGTGGGCTGAGCAGTCTGCGATAACGTCGACATTGAGGCTGTGGAGGTGGAGAACGCCGGTTGCGGGGAGGGCGGCGAAGAAGGGTGTACTGGCTGATGCGTTGAAAAGGTGGTCGAATTCCGCGAGGGTATTTGTGCGGCGTTGGGATGCTGCGTCGGGGAAACGCGTGCCGGTGCGGAAACTCATGCTTTGGATCCCGGAGTCGGGTTCGGGGGTCATTGGGACTGTGTCCGGGACGAAGCGGGTGTTGTCTCGGGATGTTACGCGTAAGTCAGGAACCCAGGTTGGGAGGGCACGGTCTTCGGGGTAGGCTTCGTAGAGGAGGGCGAGGGATGCGCTGGCGGTCATGAATTTGAAGGTGAAGTCTTCGAAGACTTCTTCGACGGGGAGGGTTTTGTTTGGGGTGAGGAGGGTGTGGCCTAGATCTCGCTGGAGTAAGCCCATGATGCCGTAGACGCAGTCGCGATCGTCGCCCTGCTTGGCGCCTCGGATGTCGCGAAGGAGGTAAGGGTGCTTTGTCAAAGGCTGGTCGAACGCTGTGACGGGTAGGATGGCATTGAGGATCTCGTTGATGGGCTGATGAGCTTTCCATCTGTCTTTGTCGTGATCTACTACGTTGAACACTTCCCGATCGCCATGGTACGGGAGGACCACTTGGAGCTGTGTGGCGAGTCTACTGAGTCTGCTGTAGAGATCGCGGAGGTCGACTCTGTGCTCTAGTGAGCTGCCGCAGTACATAGACAGCCGTTTGGCGAGGACAATCTCCTGAGTGATCCAGCGTCTCCGCCAGTAATCGTTGCGGAACAGATCGGCGAGCGCGTCCACGCTCGTGAGACGCCTTTCCACCCTGGAAGAATCGTCGTCGGCGCCAACGGAGATTTCTGAATCTGATAGAAACCGTCGAAGCCAGGCGAATGCCAACCTCGTTCGGCCTGGGCCAGATAGGTCGCCGCGACCAAGCCACGTGCGGACGTTACGTGCTTGGGAGTACACCCGGCCCATCAGCGTCATCTAGCAGTCGCGCTCGGATGTATCGAGCTGGTTGATACAGACAGCATCTATCCAGATGCGTACCGTTTTGCCGCCTGCATGGTCGCGGAATGCGCGTAGTGCTGCGTCCAGGTTCGTTGTCACTTGCCAGGGTTGGTCGCAGAGGAAGATTTTTGTTGTGATTTTCGGGTCACCCCAGCAGTAGGATAGCGCCTCATAGTTGGGGTTGTCGTTAAGGCTGACCGTCTCTAGGGTCAGGTGGACAGGCTTGGAAGAGTCGGAGCTGGGTACTATGGTTGCTATTCGGATTTGGTTCTTCCTCCGGCTCAGCCTGGAGTATGGACAATTTGTTTCTTTGGTAAGCTGAAGACGTGGTGAGCGTAAAGAAAACTTCTCAAGCATTTCCTGCAAAGTATCATTTTGACCTTCCATGTTCAATCACCGCCAACGCGAAGAAGTATGTTAGATGTGCAAGGATGTAGATGGTCTATGTGGTAGATACATAGATGTCGAGCATGCTCACGAGGAACACATAGCACAGTCCTGCTCTTGAGCAGACAGCCAGACGAGCCTAAGAGCTCCATGTGTAGCTACTGTGTCTAGGCCATGCGTTGCCAATGTTCGTCGTCGTTCTGGACTTTCACATGTTCGGCGACACTCCGGCGCTATGACCACTTTCTTCCTCGAGCCAAGCAAACAGCTCCCGTAGCTACCTTACGAACTCGTATCGGGGTCCAAACATCCGGGAAACACTCCTTATACACACCCTCACCACACCTCTCGCCATGTTCAAGCTTGCACGCAGCAGGCAACTGGCCTCTGCGCTGAGGAGCGCGACAGTACGCCCAACCACCTCCTAATACAAAGCTCTAGCTAACCCATCAAGCAGGAAGCTCCCCTCCGCCAACAACGCCGCAACCTCTCCATCCACGAATACCGCTCCGCCCAACTCCTCGACAGCTACGGCATTGGCGTGCCCAAAGGCAGTGTCGCCTACTCCGGCAAAGAGGCCGAGCAGGTTGCCTCGAAAATCGCGGGCGATGATATGGTTATCAAGGCGCAAGTGCTTGCAGGAGGTCGCGGCAAGGGTCACTTCGACAATGGCTTCAAAGGAGGTGTTAGGATCGTCTACTCGCCGCGCGAAGCTAGCATCCTCGCAGACCAGATGATCGGACACAAGCTTATCACCAAGCAGACAGGAGAGAAGGGCCGGATCTGTAACAGCGTCTACATCGTAGAGAGGAAGTTCGCGCGACGGGAGTTCTACCTAGCCATCCTCATGGACCGCCAAAGCCAAGGCCCGGTCATCGTAGCAAGCAGTCAAGGTGGCATGGACATCGAGACCGTCGCCAAAGAAAGCCCAGACGCCATCATTACCACCAAAGTCGACATCCACAAAGGTGTCACCGACGAGATGGCTCAGAAAATCGCCGAGCAACTCGGCTTCAGCGAGCAATGTATCGACCAGGCTAAATCTACCATCCAGAAACTCTACCAAATCTTCATGGAAAAGGACGCGACCCAAATCGAAATCAACCCGCTTTCAGAGACCAGCGACCACCAAGTCCTCTGCATGGACGCCAAGCTCACCTTCGACGACAACGCCGACTTCCGCCAAAAGAACATCTTCGAGTGGCGCGACACCACGCAGGAAGACGCCGATGAGGTCAAAGCCGGCGAGTCCGGACTCAACTTCATCAAATTAGACGGCGACATCGGCTGTCTCGTCAACGGCGCTGGCCTCGCAATGGCAACGATGGATATCATCAAACTCAACGGCGGCGCGCCAGCGAACTTCTTGGACGTAGGAGGCGGTGCGACCCCAGAAGCGATCGAGCTGGCCTTCGGCCTCATCACCTCTGACCCGAAAGTCACCGCCATCTTCGTCAATATCTTCGGTGGGATCGTACGGTGCGACGCCATTGCTAAGGGCTTGATTCAGGTCGTGGAGAAGATGAATCTGCGCACACCGGTGATTGCGCGCTTGCAGGGCACGAATATGGAGCAGGCGCATAAGCTGATCAATGAGAGCGGGCTGAAGATTTTCTCGATTGATGATTTGCAGACGGCGGCGGAGAAGAGTGTGCAGTTTAGTAAGGTGGTGAAGATGGCGAGGGATATTGATGTTGGGGTCGAGTTTACCTTGGGGATCTAGAAGGGGTCGTTGTGGTTGTTTGGGGTGAGCTGGTTTGTGTGTTTGATACTCCGAGGCGTTTACCTAGGTAGCTAGTTTGTACAGCATGTTCTATCAAAGGTATACCCTTCATCTCGTCTCGACTTCACCTCCACCTCCCATCCCACATGGCACCCGCGCGAGCCGGCCAACGCCCAATCACGCGTTCAGCTTGGCGAACTGGCCGAAGAAAAAGCTTCGCAAGCTTATCGCCGGACTTCTTTCGAGCCTTAGACACAGATAAACCTTGCATAGCGCGCTGCCGTGGCTGCACCTTGATCTCTGTGCGACTGTGATTCGCGATGACGCTGTGGAAGATGGCGACATGGCAGTCCAGGCCGAGGATCCATTGGCAAGCACTGCTCGAGACCCGTAAGCTACGCAAGTGCTCTTGAAGGATTCTCGCTCGCACTCTCTTCTCTTCTTACTCTCGAGAACATCACTTCTGTACCATCTCATCTATCTGAGAGCAGCATTTCGTATTCCTCAGCAAGAAACAATTACTCCTCCATACCATCCACTAGGCTATATGCCGCACCCAAACCGCTCCCTACCGATCCTCAACTTCTTCTGGCGCCCGTCTCAGCATGGCAGCAAATGATCCGGGGCTCGCCCAAATGGGCGCTCTAGCCGAAGACCCAGCCAAAGGTGCCATCGAGGCAACAAAAGATGGAGATTTAGTGGAAGAGGACAGACCGGTAGCGCCGGACCAGTTCGACGAGAAGTTTGAGACTGGCAAATATGAGATATGGGTAAGCAATGGATATATGGGTTCTCCGAGACACGATCAGACCACATGTTGCGCTCTGAGATCATTTGGAGTCTTCGAAAGGGTTGAGACGCTGCTGACCCTTTCATGTTCTGCAGGCCTACTACAGCTACTACATCGGCAACAACGGCTTGACGCTGTTCAACTTCGCGCCAACTGCGGCGCAGAACCTAGTGTACGAGCACGCTAGGGTGGTCGGAGGGGAGGACAATATAAGGTTGCCTTTCTTGGGCAGCGTCCGGACGATCAACAGCATTGTGTTGCTATGCAATGGCATTTCCTTCGCGATACAGATTGTGGTATTCCTGGTTCTTGGCTCGTACGCGGATTTTGGGACGTTCAGACCTAATATATTGATTGTGCTGTCTCTTATCGCCTGGGGATTGGGCTTTGGGTGGCTCGGTGTGCATGAATCGGGGCAGTGGAAGACCGGGTTGGGATTGTACATTGTCGGATTAATTGCGTACCAGCTATGTCTCACGTACTGGACAGCCGCGTTCCCGGGTCTGGCGAGGAATACGAGGGAGTTGCGGGAGAAGGCTCAGCAGTTCGAGGAAGGCGAGATCTCTCGAGATGAATACGACTTTGCGGACAGCATGAAGAGGAATGAGCTCAGCAATGTGGCCTTCTATGTTCAAAGTATGGGCGAGATTGTCATATTGGCTGTCATAGTGGGCGTACGTACACCAATTTCTCCTCTCCCGAGACCTGGGAGAAACGCTGACGAGTCTCCAGGTCATGTTCGGCATCAACGTCAACAAAAGCACCGAGCGCAACAACTGGGGCCTATCAGTGCTCATCGCCTTCGCTAGCGGCGTCTGGCTACTCCTCGCCATCCCCTGGTTCATCCTCGAAAAGCGAAGACCTGGCCAGGACCCTGGTATGAACATCGTCTTGGCCGGTTTCTGGCAGCTCTATCGCGCCGTCACGCAAATCTGGCAGATGAAGCAGAGCTTGGCGTACTTGATCGGTTATTTCTTGCTGGGAGACTCGTTGAACACGACTGTGACGGTCATCGGCACGCTTCAGAACGAGATCGTGGCTTACAATACGCTGGAGCTTACGTACCTCCTGATCGTCGGTATTGCCGCGCAGGCTGTTGGGATCTTCACCTATTGGAACATCCAGAAACGGTTCAGACTTAGTACGAAGACCATGTTCAACGTTGTTGCGGTGGGGATCATTGTGTTGGATGGATGGGGCATGATTGGTGTCTGGACAGACAAATTCGGCTTTCACAACAAGTGGGAAGGTAAGAATCCTCCATCACTCTCTCCCTACTCTGCGAACTGCTGGCTAATAACGAGACAGTCTGGCTCTACCAAGTCTTCTACGGCCTCTTCGTCTGCCCCTGGTACAGCTACTCGCAAACCATGATCTCGGAAGTCACGCCCCGCGGCAAGGAGTTCCTGTTCTTCTCGCTTTTCAGTATCATCGGAAAGACGTCCAGTTTCATCGGTCCGCTGGTGTCGTCCGCTATCATCGATGCGGCCGGCAAGACGAAGAATGCTAATTCCACGCCCTTCTACTTCCTGTTCGCGCTGAGCTGCGTGAGCTTTTTGTTCCTGCTGTTCTTTGTGGATGTTAAGAAGAGCCGGGTCGAGCAGAGGGAGTTCTTGGAGAGGGAGGCGATTGCGAAGGAGAAGATCAAGGGTGGGCCGAGTGAGCTGAGTAATGTGTCGTGAAGGTCGGGCAAAGATAGGTGAGCGGGTGGTTGTGGTCACGATTGATAGAATGGCAGCTCGTACGGATTTATGAGGTAATGAGGTATCATTGCATTTCGGAAAAGGATCCTGTCTTCAACATTTCACACTACGAGAGCTGGGATACAGCTTCTGTTGTTCCCACTCGCCAATACAGGATAACTCAAACCCTTGAAGCTAACATCGATAGGTTTGCGTCCGCCATACGGCAACCTGCAGCTGTGTATGCACGATGAAGTGGTTTGCATTGCGGCAAACACTGTTGTTTGGAGGATCTCGTGGAATCGTTGAAGTGGCAACAGGAAGTGCCAGCGACACACCATTCCACCAGAAATCTCGCAAACCCTGCACAGCATGAAGGCCCTCTGAACTGAGCTATGCCTGACGACGAGTGTGTCGTCTTCCTCAACGGCTTCCCGGGCGTGGGCAAGCTGGCAATTGCCAGAGAGCTACACTCACAGCTTCGCCGCAAGAAGACCTGCCTCTTCGATAACCATCTCATCATCGACCCTGCTGGAGCGATACATCCTGGCAGAGGCACCGATTACAAGAATCTCCGGAACCGGCTACGGCATATGGTCTTGAATGATCTCGAAGCGGTGTCGAAGGGGACAATTATCCATATTGACTGAGTGCCTTGGCGCAAACGATGACGATGCCGTCGTGTTCGCTGAGTACCTGGGTCTTGCTCGATTACAGTGTGTTCCGTTCTTTGCGTTTACGATATCGTGCGGCATCAGTGAGCAGTGCCGGCGGTTGCAGTTACAAGATCGGAAGGATGGTCGGAAGAGGAAGCTTACCGATCTGGGCAAGTCAGCTACCAGGTTCATTGAAGGTTCGTGGCTAATAACTTTCTTAGGAGTACTGGAAGATATGATGGCGACCCATTCGCTCCTAGATTCATCAGATGGGTCGAGAGAAGGGACATCCGACGACGCCCGTTTGCAACACCACGTCATCGATACGACGGCTTCAACTATCACTCAGAGCGCGATGCACATCCTAAGCATCATCGCAGAGGTGTCCAGCACTGCGCCAAGTGGATGCAAAATGTGAATTCGCAACTGCGCGAGACGCAAAGGACTTCTTGCGGTGCGGCCATCACTTGGAGAGACTACCTATGCGTCCAGTGAGCGGAGTGACTGGGAGATGGGAAGAGTGTATTGTATTGTAGCTCCGAACGCACTTTGACGAGGAGGTCGACGCTCGCGATGTCAAACTTCGATAGGGCGTGTTCTTGACAAGAGTTGTTTCTCTCATGTCTTCCACGGTTCCACAAGTGTGGACGGCGCTTGCCTTGTTCGGGGAAGTTCATGCGAAGAATGATCCACCAGCGAGTCTAGACCAGATGTGTTGGAGATTGAGCAACAAGACTGACATATATATGCCCAACCTGCCCCAAGTCAAAGTCTTAAATACAACTCGATTGCGTTCCTACAACACCGACGATGAAGGGCCTCGAAAGGTTTCTGGAAGCAGCCACCATTACAGCCGATGTATATGCTCTCCGGCCGGACTATCGAGCTTTGCTCATTGCTGTGAACGGCATCACCCCTGGACCAAGCAACAACCTCAGTGAGCGACTACTCCAAGAAGCGGAAGCCTCTGCCCGCGAGAATTTGGCCAAGCAGGCGGTGAACGATCTACCTCATGTGGCGAGCTGGAGAGAAGCATATAAGGCCTTCGGAGCTAAGCCGAACAAGACACGAAACAGTCTTGAAGCCCTCACTCGGCGGGTTGAGAAAGGTCTTCCGAGAGTCAACCGATTGACGGACATCTACAACGCCGTTTGCGTAAAGCATCAGATCCCGCTCGGTGGCGAGGACCTCGACAAGTACTCCGGCCCACCACGACTGATACGAGCGATCGGCAAGGAGGATTTCGAGACGACCGCTTCTGGCGAGAAAGTGGTAGAGCACCCCCCGGCCGGAGAGGTGGTATGGTGTGACGATGCTGGAGTTACTTGTCGGATGTGGAACTATCGACAAGGTCCAAGGACTGCACTTGATGACAATACAACCAGTGCACTGTTCATTCTGGATGTGCTACAGCCATGTAGTAATGAAAACCTCGACGCAGCCGCTTCCGAGTTGATTGAGGCGCTGAAGGAGTTTTGTCCGGACCTGGAAGTTGCGCAGCGGCTCCTCTCGTCAGCGGACGGAAATTGAAGGACGATTGAGCCTGCTCAGGTGTCTTCATGGGCACGATGGGACCAATTTGTCTCCTGGCGAAGAAGTGGCACGACCAGTCTCACGGCCTGTCGATGTCATCAGCCAGCCCGAGCCGCCAGATCTCACATATTGTCGGTCGCAGTGAGCTCCGTGGCCTGACGGACAGAGCAAAAACATACTGACTTGACCATAGAAGAACACCTCCAATGGCTTGCTCTTGGGCGGCGAACGCGGACTGGGTCCCATATATATTGACGCATTACTTCGGGGTCTATACTATGCGAGGCATGACTTCGCTTCCACTGTCATGCTCTTGGAGGCTATGCAAGTCGTCTATTCATTCTGTGTCTGCACGTTAGGACACATGTACCGTGGTGCAGATTCCGATAGTCCAACTTACTCCGTGGGCAGTCTCTCTCATCTTTGAGCACAATCTTGTACTCCGACTCAATCTCCTTGATGCGGCTCGCCGCCTCATCATTGACTATGGTGAACGCCACTCGCTTCGCAGCCCCTGTGGAGCCAACACGTTGCACGTAGTCCTGCTTGCTTGGCGGATTGTAGTTGATCACGAACGGGAACTTCGCCATGTCGACCTCGGGCACCATCTCAAGATCGCAGATCGCCAGTGCCTGATCATCGTCGTAGGCTTCTTGGAGAGCATTTATGCCAGGAGATTCGCCGACGTCGCCGTTGACACAGTAGCACGGGCGGTCGCTGTCCGGGCTGAACTCTCAGTCGAGGTAGTAGGCTCCTTCGCAGATAATGAGGCAGGGACCGCTGACGTAGTGCTTGATGAGGTGTGTGAGGTTTCTCGGGGTGGGATCGGATTGACCAATGTCCAGGCGGTAGTGCTGGACACCTTGGAGGGTGAGCTTTTGGTGGGCCATGCTGCAGGTAGGCTGTTTGATTGCTGGTGAGCCTAGAGAGGGGTCGGCGATGGCTTCCGGAGGCTCACAGGAGGATGAAGATTGGGAGGAAAAACATTGAGGTCCAGGAAAAAGTGTGGAAAGACATAGAGGGGAGGTAGCACTAAGTACTGACCTCGCACGTCATATTGCATGTGCATATGCATGAACCCACTTCTTTGGGTTTTGGTATGCACTCGACAGTGCATGGCGTCCTTGCTCCGCAGTGTGTCTCGATCGCTCAGTGCTTTGGGCGTAGGTGCACGTAAGCAAATACTCTGGAACCGGAGAAGTGTTCGCACAGCCGTGTATGTGGCTAGTGGTCTCCATCTTCTATCAATGTCGTGATACCGATTGCTGGTTCTCCGTACTGCTATGCCCGACGATGCAGAGGTGGCATGTTGAGTCCGTACGAAAGCTCCGTGGCCCTGCGAGAGCTCTGACTCTGCTGTTGCTCCGTGCCAGACGTGGAGCGCTGACGATTGTAGTCACTGCTATTACGTGTAGAATTGCCGTGATGTGTATCTGTTGGGCTAGAACAGCAACCGAAGCTGCAGTCAAGGTATAGTACTCCAAAGAAGACAATATGCGTTCGATGTGGAAGGTATGAGACGGCGCTCAGCTTTGCCTTGTCGATTGCGTGGACAGATCTTCTTGCAACCAAAATACGTGAGTGTCACATGCTCTTCATGAACAGTCCCACACCACTAGTTAGATCCATGTCAGATCAATATTCTGAAGCTGCAACGACAACCATAGCGTGGGATGGTTTCCCTCACTGATATAAGTATGCTAACTTACCTTAGGGACGAAATCCTCAACAATCTCACTTACATAGACCGTGACGGCTTCGTGAGATTGTAATACTTGATCCCGCCACTCGTTACATACGATCCGACGTTACCGTGCCCGTCTGGACCACCTCCCGCTCTGCCACCAGGTCCTTCCCCATCCGCTGACGGGAGTGTTCGCGAATCTGCCATCGGTCCAATTTGCGCCATGGGAGTTGATCGTCATGATGGAGAGGCCTGGCTGGAAGAAGACGCTGAAATGTTTGTACTGCTTCGGTCGACGACCTAGGGTAAACAGTAAAGGTAAGAAGGTGGTGTCCTACAATCTTCCTCGGACGTTTCTGGCATATGCTGATATCGCCAGCAGCCTTATCTTAGACGGCCAGATGCGTGCGAGCAGCGAATTATTCGGCTGTATGCGGGCATATCTGCATAGAGCAGTCTCTGGGTTGATGAAGATGAGATGGAAGTTTGATAAGGAGGTCGCCCTTCCCCGAGAGAGCTGTGGACAAGACCGTACAAACACAGAATGATCTAGTCAAGTCTACTCCTCAGCTCGACAATGCTGTCTCCAATTCCAAAGCCAATGGTCTCCCTCCCAACGCCATCGGACCTGGTCAAGGAGCTTATCTGTCCATCCTCTGCCAACTCATGAAGGCGAAGTCGGTCTTGGAGATTGGCACGTTGGGGGGTTACTCCACCATTTGGTTCGCAACTTCGGTACCTGGAATCAAAGTTACGAGTATCGAGTTCAACCCAAAGCACCAAGACGTCGCAGTCGAGAACACCAAAGGCTTAGACAGCGTCGAGATTATCCTCGGGACAGCTCTAGACGTCCTCCCGAAGCTCGCAGAAAACAGCGAAGTGCTCGACTTCATTTTCATCGACGCCGACTGGGGAACTGTATCAGTACTTCGACTGGGCTGTCAAGTTGTCAAGGCAAGGAAGCTGTATCTTCGTCGACAACGCAGTGCGGCAATTGACAGAGAGTGAGGAAGGTGAAGGTCGAGAGCTAGTGGAATACGTGAGCAAGGACGAAAGGGTGCAAGCGACGATCATCCCAATGTTGAACACTTACAAGACGACGGTGAGTGAGCTAGCGGACGGGTTTGTGATGGCGATTGTAAAGTGATTTGCACAAGTTCTGGCGAGATGGATGGTAGCGAACAGTGCGGGCTTGAACTGGCAACAGGTCGTTGGAACCATTATTATATGTATGAATGGTTTTTGAACGAACCACGCCAGACCACCTCCGAGCCTGCCCATCTCAACCTTGTACCAGCATCAATCCTATGAACGCTGCTACCACCAAGCATATAACCACAGGGATAGCTGCATGAACAGAGGCACCGCTACTGGTGAGTCTCGTCGCACGCACCAGGTAGGAGTTCTGACTGTCCAGCTTGAGTGCTCCTGGACAGGACCGTTCGATGTTCGCTCCGAAGCCAAATACATGAACAGAGCTCATCAGCACAGAACTCCTCAGAGGAGTTGTTTTGAACAAGATTGCACTCACAAATTTTTCGCTGACTCGGGCGGTGCGTCGTTGATGTAGCTCGTGCCAAAGCCAGTCTGCGCCGAAGGATGATCCGTGATCCTGGAACACATGTTGCGTTGCCCCATTGCAAGTCGTATGTATGCTGCCATACAAGCTCCTACCGAAGCACCATTGGAGCTGTATAGAAGAAGCTGTCGAGTGGTCAGCATTGTCCTGTGTGCTTCGTCTCTAGAACATCCTACCGGCAGTTCGAGGCCTCGTAGATAAATCTTGCAGCGGGTTCAGTGTCAGCCAATCGAGTTCGTGGGAACGAAGAAATCGACGGCAGCTTACTGAAGTGGCGTGTGGGTGTCGTCCCCTTTACGGAGATTGTTCTTGAAGTTGACGTTGCTTGCAGGGTACCAGGAGGCCAGGCGGCTGAGCTGATCAAACAAGCGTAATTAGCTGATAGTCAATAGTTGTAGCAGGTGTACCGAATACTTACAACTTGCCATGCTGTCTTCACCAGTCCTGCTTCACGGTACGGGTCGAACAAAGGCCGTTGTGTCCAATTAGCACGCCAATAAGCTTCTCCAGCGGTTGTAGAGAGAATTCCGAGGTCTTCGACATTAAACCCCTTGGTGCCGCCAACAGCCTGCATGGGACCATTTTGCTTCCGGCCTCCTACCGTAATAGACTGCACCCCAGCTTGTGTTTTCATGAGCTCCATGAATATGGCACAGGCTGACGCGCAGGCACCATCTGAGAGCACCACGATGCTGTCGCTTTCGAAAGTCTGGGGCTGGGGTTTTGTGTCGTTCACGTAGCCGTACATCGGAAACCCAAGGCTATACGGACTCGAGAAGTTGTTGCGGAGAATGTTGGTGTAAAATCCGTCGGCTCTTTCAAGGGGTCCATAGAAATCCGACCATCTGCGGCTCATAAGCAGTTGCAACGCAAACGTAATGGTTTTGTAGCGTACGAGTCGTATTCTGTGTTGCGGACAGTTAAATATTCTTTCATACTCCACGGCCGTAAGTTGTCTTGGTCACCAGCATCCGAGGCGACTTGCCCTATGGCGTCTAGCAGAGGCCATGCTGCTATATTACTTGCACCGAAAGGCTCAATGTTGCATTAGCAGTGTTCCAGTCGCACGATCCAAAGTCTTAGCTCACCTCCATCGATGGGAAAAGCATCGTGGACAAACTGAAACTGTCCACTATAGCACCACCTGGGTTGGACCTGCGCCAAAGTAAGTAGACACTCATGGGTGCAGATGTCATACCGCTATCGCAGGGTATACCTTAGATCCAAGATCAGCCTTGTCCGGCCCGTAGCTTTCGCTGTCGCAAGGAATGTGCGAAACTTGTTTTGAAAGATGTAGTTGCCTGTGATAGCGATTAGTATTGTAGCGTGACATAGCATGTGTTATAATCGACAAACTCTCCGTGGTGAATGTCGGAATCGTTGCAATAGCCAGGTCTGCTTGACCTTCGACAAAATACCCAGCGAACGACAGATCCGGTGCCAGTACAATCGGCTCAGGGTAGCACCCCAGTCCTGGCAACGTGGTGGCTTGTGCCAGTGGAGTATAAAGGTTGTTTGTTGTAACAGAGCTGCTTCCTAGTATCGAGCTCGCACCAAACGAGTAAGATGGAGTAGGAGAAAGGCTGACACTGGCAAACTTGCGGGAGCTGGGCAAGCTGAGGCTCCTCGCGACAGCTGTGGAGCTAGGCAAGCTGCGGGCGATTACACCGGAGCTCGAGGATGGACCGGAGCAGAATATTTGAAAGAAGGTCTTGCCGTCCACTATTCCAGTAAAGTTGAGTCCAGGAGTGATGACAGCGTACGAGAGAACGGACTTCGATGTGTCATTGGCGAACTTCAGAAGAGTCGAGCTTCCCGGGAAGTGGTAGGATCCCTGCTGGAACAGCGAGCCGCTACGTTCTCTATTGGCGGTAGCTGGGATGGATTCGAATAGGTTGTTGAGATTTGCGTCTGGATCGTGGTACCAAGGGTTGTAGTTGGCATATCCGTTTAACCAAGTTTCGGCGTCGCTAATGGGACATAGATCAGCATGCTGCGGATAGAATGCTGGCTACCGATTGCCGACAAAGCTTACGTATCGTTGATCTCGACCACAGGCGAGGCCTGATAGTCAGCTTCACCTAGATCGGCTAAAGTCAGAGCGGACAGGTCTGAAGTGTCATATACCTGTAGTTTGTTAGTTAGACCGGCAAGCCAAGAAAGTGCTCCCAGACCGACATCAGGAAGGATTGTGCCATCTGCGGACACGCTTATCAGGGACGCGTGCCTAATCCAGTTGAACACCAACAAGATGTCGGCCAAGTATACGAAGTGGCCGTCGTGTCTGGCAAGAGGTCAGCGGTACTGCGTAGGTCCCAATGCAACCAAGACTATGCCGTACGCCGATGCGGCCAGATCGTAGATCTCCTGCTGTAAAGCAAATTCGCTATCATAGCCACCGGCCTGAAGCTTTTCCAGCATACCGTTGAGACTGGAGAGCATATCCACCCCGGTGTATAGCCATCCCGCAGGTGGCTGCTTCCTGCAAGGAGGAGACACATATCAGTGCTACCATCATGGGGAACGGGCATGAGTGATCTCACAAGTATGACAGATCCGATTGAAACTTCCAGAGGATCTTCAAGCCCGTGAGTTGTGCGACTGCGCCTTCGCTGTCGAGAGGAACCGAGAGCAAGCAAGCCTATGGAGTTTAAGTTTTGTGAAACCAAAATTTTGTCACTCTCAACCTACGTATGCAGTATCGGTATCGATTTTCGTGTACCCGGCGCTCATAATACTCTCGTTGCGTGAAAGAATCTCGCTCACCTGAGCGCAGGGCTCGGTCGTTGCGGTTGGGACGGATAGAACATGCGACGCATGCGCGACGAGTGTCGCGACGAGAAGGATAGAGCGCAGCATAGCTTGACCGATGGATGATATGGTGAAGGTGATGATGCGAGGTGTCAAAGTGAGCCTTATCAGTGTGCTGGCACTCGTTGTTCTTGTACACTGCCATCTTCCAAGCGTGAGAATGTCTCGAATATTGAGCAGCTGCTCCTGCCGCCATGACGGACCACCAGGGGCTGAGTAAAAATTGGACCATCGCCGGCAGCCACATCCAACAAGACATCGTGAGCACTTCCCTCCGGTATGCCCGGACCTGCATGTGGGTGGTTGACCTGGAGCGAGGTGTCGAGACCTATATACTTGGAGGCTTAAAGTGCCGTGTCAAAGCTTCTGCATACATAAAGCGTCCGACTCCAGAGCGGCCGAAACAAGGTGCGGGTGCAGCGAGTATTGTATAGCCTGGCGGCGCAACGATGTTGCCCATGTCATGGCGATGTGCGTGTTTCAGCTGAGGTAGACTCCATCCACTTGCGGCTGCACTGTATACGGCCGGTCGCGCGTGGCATCAACAGAGTACAGTGCAGCTGATGTGCTTGGGAGGACATCGCGACTATGTTGTGTAGATACAATGGGGAAGTCGTGAAGCAAGTTCGTCGTCTGGCGAAGAACAGCATCATGGATCGGGCCGGGCTAGTAGAAGTCGGAGCTCGATGCTAGAGTCACGTGCGCCTATCAATCGACCGATCGAATTCGAAATGAGTAAAAACCACCACGTCATTGCATACGGTTGCTGTGGTCTGCTCAAGGAAGGGAGCGAATATTCTAGATGCGAGATATGGCGCTCCGGTTACGTGTATCCATTGACCACCTCTTCCGTCAACCTACACCAGCAAAAAGCCTGCAAACGCTGCTGCTAAGCAAACAACCACCGGCATAGCTGTGTACAGAGACGATGCTGCATTGCCAGATGCCGGAGTCGGGGCAGTTGTGCCACTGGAGCCGGAAGCGGGCGCTGAAGATGATGGCGTCGATATCTGGCTTGACGAAGCGTTCATCTTCAGAGCTCCTGGGTACGTCCAAGAGATGTCTGCACCGAAGAAGTTTTTGGCGGATGCAGGTGGTTCGGCGTTGATGTAGCTGGTGTCGAAGCCGAATTTTGCTGAGGGATGACCTGAAGAGCCTGGTACGCAAGTCGCATTTCCGGCGTTCCAGCCAAGGTTGTAGGTCTGCTGCCACACTAAGCTCTGATCGAACAGCATCTGTGCTGTATAGAAGAAGCGGCAATTCGCAGCCTCATAGACAAATCTTTATGGGCGCAGTCAGTTGTTGGGTCTCGGCGAATCTAAGGAAGAAGTGCAAACTCACTGCAGGGGGGTGAATGTGTCATCTGCTTTACGGAGGTTGTTGATCCAATTTACACTGGCGGACGGGGCCCGTTGGAGCTGTTGCACGACACGAAGCATGGTTAGAAATGCCTTTCGATGAAGGCCGAGAACTTACAGCTTGAGTGGCTGCCTCCTCAAGGCCTCCTTGCACATACGGTGCAAAGAGCGCGCGCTCCTTCTCATCACCTCTCTGGTAAGCTGTAAGGGTGACGTTTGCAACGATCGATAGCTCTTGATCGTTGGAACCCTTGGAGCCACCAACAGCCTGCATCGGACCAGTCTGCTTGCGGCCGCCGACCGCGATGAACTGCACGCCAGGAGCTTGCGTCTTCACAAGCTCAGAAAAAAGTGCGCAAGTAGATCCGCAAAATCCGTCCGTAAGGATTACGATGTTGGAGGGCTCGAATGTCTGAGGCTGAGGCCGTGTATCGTTGATATAGCCATAGATCGGGTCTGGGAGCCCCAGCGGGCTAGAGAAGTTGTATCGACGGGCATTCGTGAACGAACCTGCAGGGTACGAGACTTAGCAATGTCCTAAATTGAGGAGAGTGTTCTGTGCAGTAACACTGACCACCGTGACGCTCTATAGGTCCGTAGAAGTCTGACCAGCTGCGACTTGTGAGTAAGCAGACTGGACAGAAGATGTTCAGTGTAACTCACGAATTGTAGTCTCCGTTTTTGGCGTCTAGATTCTCCTCAAAGTCGAACGTAAGTATGTTTGTAACCTTGTCTTGAGCAATTTGCCTGTCGCTGTATCCCGAAACCACCTGACCAACGGCATCAACGAGAGGGAATGCTGCCAGATTACCCAGACCGTACGGCTAACGAGCTATTAGCGACTGGCCATATGCAATTTTTAATTGCATGTACTCACAGCTTGGGAAGGAAAGAGCTCGGTGAAGAAGCCGTAACCATCCACAACGTCACCGCCGCCATTTCCCCTGTATACATGTAGCATGAGCACTGCCTCACTGTATCGGCTTGCAGTTGAGCTTGCAAACGGCTCAACTTGATGTTTGACATGGCGTACCTGAGATCCAGGATGAGTTTGGTCTTTCCCAAAGACTTGGCAGTGGCAAGGAAGGTGCGGAGCTTGTTTTGAAACATATAGTTGCCTATAGCCTGGGTCAGTACCGATGTACCAAGCGGAGATAGCTGAGGTGGGTGAGGTGGGTGAGGTAGATGCTGGCAATCTCGATAGCAAACGTACTTGATGGTTGAAACGTAGGCACGGTTGCAACCGCCAGATCTTTCTGGCCTCCAGGGAAATATCCTCCGAACGAGTAGTCCGGAGCTTGTACGGCAGGCTGTGGATAATAAAGTGCTCTTGGTAATGGAGAGGCTGATGCCGATGCCAATGGCGTGTAGAGGTTGTTCGTCGTAACAGAGCTGGCTGCAACACCACTGCCGCTTGCGCTGGCAGTCGCCGAGCCACTAGAAGTTGCAGGAATACTTAAGCTAGCGAAAGGCGTAGAGCTGGGTAGCACACTTGCAGAGGCACTGGAACTTGCTTGCGGGCCAGAGCAGAACTTGCTGAAAAAGGTTTCGCCGTCTACGACACCCGCGAAGTCGAGATTAGCGGTTGCATATGAGAGAACATCCATTGAAGTGCCATTGTCGAACGTCAGACGAGTTTGGGCCCCGGGGAAGTGGTAGAAGTATGTCGTGAAGGTGGAGCCGAACTTCATGGTGGAAAGCGAAGGAATATTGACGAAAACTTGGTTGTATGAAGCGTCTGGGTCATGGTCCCACGGTTCGACTGTAGCGTACTTGTTAAGCCAAGTCTCGACGTTGCTAAAGCAAACATAGTGGTATTAGGCCTGGTGTTTCCAATGCTCAGCGAACCTCTGGCGGGAGCCACTTACGTATCGTTGATCTTGACAATGGCCGAAGGCTTATAATGCGTAGCATCAAGGCCAGCCAGGGCCCGTGCATCGGCGGCGACGTAGACCTGTATGCAATCAGTCGTGCTAACTGTTGATCAACTCAGATGCAGGACTCACGTTTGGAAGACTCGTGCCATCCGTGGAGACGCTGACCAGCTGTGTGCCTCTTTTCCAGCCGAGAACGTCCAGAATATCCGCCGTGTACATGAAGTCTAAGCAAAGGAATGGCTAGGTTAGCCTATGATTCAAACAAGAACCAAGTGGTGTCTCGGCGAAGGGTGTTCTGTTCCTCACACTTACGAAAATCGTGGCTATCAAGAAATCGTCATCAGTATTCTGAGCGCATGAATGGCAGCCTCGGGATGTGTAGACTTACGCAGAAATGACGAGATCATGTAAATCCAACTGCAGAGAGTATTCACCATCGTAGCCGCCGGCCTGAAGCTTCTCTGAGATGGCGTCCAAGCTACCCATAACATCCACGCCTGTATAGAGCCAGCCAGGTGGGGGATTGCTCCTAGAGAAGCAAGTGTCAGTACGCTGATTGTATCTGTCCGAAGCGGCTCCAGAGAAATTGCTTACAGGTATGAAAGGTCTGACTGGAACTTGAGACTGGTCTTCAGGCCTTCGAGTTGCGCTGTGGCACCATTCACATCCAAGGGTACAGATTGGAGACAGGCCTGATCTCATGAGTGATCAGCAATTTGGAGAACTAGAGTTATCGGGGTCTCACATACGTATGCTACATCAGCATTGATGATTAGATTCCCTTCGAAATCTGTCCTGCCATTGCTGGCGAGGGTAGCGCTCACTTGCGCGCAAGGTTCAATCGCGGCGGAAGGGGCAGACAGAACGAGAGCTGGCGCGACAATTGCGACGAGTAGTGCTGCAGATCGCATGGTTGTGAGTAGGAAATCTGATATAACGAGAACGATTACAAGAGATGCCAGAACACGACTTACATTTGTAGGATCACTGCTTCTCTTAAGAAATGATAGAGGATATCTCCGAAGTCGAGCCGAATGTCATGCTTGCCGTAGCAGGCCTTACCAAGGGGCTGAGCCAGGATTATGTTCTTGCTCACAGCGATATCTAACCGTACGTGGAGCTGCTGCCGGTTTGACAGACGCCACAAGTACTACACCGTACCGGCATGCGGTTTATTGCAGGGGATAGGCGCTCAAAGCAATAGAACGCCTTAGGCCGGGAGGCTTAGAGCGCTGAGTCAAATCTTCGCAACAACGCAAGGCGTCCAGGTTCAGCCCTAGGGCAGCGTGGTTGTCGTTGTGATTGTTGTGGGGGTCGAAACGGGATGCCGCTCGTGGAGACGGCATTGTTTGATGAGATGGCGCCTATACACGGTCTCCTAACTCGAATTGAAGATGGTACTGGCGTTGCGCTCTTTAAGATGCCACTTCCTCCCACTTGTGCTTGTCGATGATCACGCCGCATCGTCCTCAGCTGAGCAAGGCGTCCGGCTGCCGTCTAGTCGAACTCAGGGTCTCAGGTCCAAGCCCGAAGCACGTTCAGCTATGACAGCGGCCGGAAATGGCAATGCCATCGATGCTAGGTGGTGTATTGTAGGAAGGACAGGGAATACGGTGTAAATCCATCTCAATTCCGGCTCCTTCCGTATGGGGTTAGACCCTGTGGAAAGTGTATGACGATGTCAACTTCACTTCGACTCCTTCTACCTTCTTTCATATGCGTAGCACACTAGCGACACAATCACATGTTCAAACGCGCAATGTCTTCCAAACCGAAGCTCAACCCACGCAACTTCCCGCGTCCACCACTTCTGGAGAAAAGCCCTCGCCAACTACAGATAAAATGGAACGACCAGATCATTGCCGACACAACTGAAGGCTACTGGGTAAGAACTGATGGGTAAAAGGGTACTCGTGGACAGAAGTCTGCGTGTCTCTCTGATTAAGACATTGCTGACCCTTTTACCCTTCTGTTCTGTAGGTCCTCGAGACGCATCACCCGCCAACTTACTACTTGCCGCCGTCTTCACTGAAAGCGCCACTTCAAAAGAACAGCCGCTCCACTATGTGCGAGTGGAAGGGCGCCGCGACTTACTACGATATCACGAATCCATCCAAGCCAAGTGAAGTCGTTAAGAACCGCATCTGGTCTTACGATCAGCCAACTCCCGGCTTCACTGCCATTCGAGGCTATCTGTGTTTCTATGCAGGACCTTGGGATTGCTTTGTAGATGGAGAGCGCGTGGAGCCTCAGCCTGGCGACTTTTACGGCGGCTGGATGACAAGTGAGATCGAGCGGAGCAGCGTAAAGGGTGGCCCCGGTACTTGGGGCTGGTAAAAGACGGTTCACCTGTCCTTCACCTGCTGCAGACCGAGCGCTTTCACTCGACCGCAAGTGAAACTGTGGCTCGTTGACGTCGTTCCGGACCACGTGGTCCGAAGGCGGTACTGCGCATATAAGTACTCTGTATTCCTCCTGTTCATCGATCACTTCTCTTACTTTTTCTTTTTCAACCTCACCATGACGGAGCTTTCCGAGAAGAGAAAGCTGGAAGACGACAATGGGGTGGCGGCCGAAGCTGGTCAGCTGATTGCAGTTGAACAGCCCACTAGCAAGCGTGCACGGTAAGCTACTCGATGTACCTTGCCATTGACCATACTAACTCGTGTCAGCATCTCTGAGGAGCCGACCACTTCAATCTTCGGCCAGATCACATCAATCTTTGGCCCGAATGCACCTGAGACCGACACCACCTCATCAATCATCTGCGAAGACCTGCTCATGAAGCTACCTGGCGAGATTCGCAACAAGATCTACAGCCTTGTCTTACTACCGATCAGGTCCCCTTTCAACAAGAATTTTTATTACAGCAGACACAATTCTAAGCCATTCTCTCCATTGATGTCCGAATGGCGCAGTCTTCGCTTGCTGTCGGACCCTGTCATCTCCGTTGAGAAAAAGATGCCCAAAGGCCGTCGCGATGTTACGACAACAACTTGGAATGAGCCTGGCTTGCTTCAAGTCTCCAAGCAACTCCGCCACGAAACCATGCCAATCTACTACTTCGGCCACGTCTACAGCTTCCGCGTTCGCTCCGACGAGTTCGACAAGGTCTACTCGTGGCTAAGCAATCTTTCGAAGCAGCTCAACGGCAAATGGCTCGAATTCGAGGTCGAAGTTGTCAACCCGAATTGGAGTCACATGGATCAATGGCTGCCGCTGGCAAAGCTCACCCACGAATCTTCATTTGTGAAGAATGCAGATAGATCGACCACGGAAGACACCGTTTGGGACTCGGTCTCCACGAAACGCGAGGGCTTCGTCCCTTACGCATTTCGGGACGTCGTGAAGCTTGGTGCGACGGCGAAAGTCGAAGGCAAGACTTCGAAGGAGCTGAGAGTCGACTTCCGCAGGTGGGTCGACACGGAAGGAAAGCGATCGTGCGGGTCGAGCGCCTGGAAGAAGATACAGGAGGCTCGTTGGCAAAAAGACTAAAGTGCGGCTCAGGGACCACACGTTGCCTGTGAACTGGCAATGCTCATTGACAGATCATGGTAACACAAGGAGCAATGGCGATATGGCTAGATTAAAGAGGGAGGAAGGGTCTCCACTCGAAGCATGAGCGATCGCAAGGGCGATGTTTTATCACATGCGCGAAATTCGATGCACATAGCGACGGAAATTTCACGGCCGTACATGGGAGGATGCCAATGACTGATGATTCTGGATTTATGCAAAATCAGGTAAGCGCAAGAATCTGCTTGCACAAAGGCTGATACGAAGAGAACGCACATAACGAATGACCTCGATGGTTACTTTCATATCTTCACTATCACGAATCTCTCCCAATTATTGGCATGAGACCCTTTACACCAGTCTCGTGACCAACAACACTCACCGGCTTGCCACCACCTCTCCTTGCTCCTCCTTTCTTCCACCATCCATCATGGCTCTCACAACAACCACAAAGCCGATTGGCGAGAACGAGATGTCCATGACGGCAAAGCAACGAAAGTGCAAGAAGCGAGGAGGCAAATGCAACCGCGGACGGTAGGCCACAGCTTCGTGGTGGAAAGCTTCCTCAATGCATGTGCGGACTTGCCGTAGCACCTCCAAGAAGCCACCGCATGCGGTCACCTCCGACGATTTACTGATGAAGCTGCCCGCCGAGCTCAGAAACGCCATCTACTTTCTCGCACTCTATTCGGGAGACGACTGCAAGATACTACCTGCTATCACGGGCTTTTCGAGTGTGTCAACTTTTGTGTCTCATCCTTCACTGGAACCCCATTGCCCGACCCGCTGCCCCAGAATAAGCCGGAATCCGGCTTACTGAGCGTCTCCAAATTCATTCGGCGCATAACAATGCCAATTTACTACCTTGGTCGCGAATTCGAGTTTCGTGTCAAGACAGATGAGGTCAGCAAGCTCTACTTGTGGGTGAAGTCCGTCTCTGAGCAGCTCGAAGGCCAGTGGCCCAAGTTCACGCTATCTCTCACGGTTAGTTCGTGGAAAGACATGGTTGCAGCTCGATCCCTGGCGGCCCTAGCTCACAGTACCAACTTCAAACTCGCGGTGGACATGTGTCGTCCGGACATACTTAATACTTCCCACCCTGACCAGGTACATAGCGCAGCGCACTGGACTTCTGTCCCAGACAAAGTGCGGACAGCACTACAAGACGTTGCAATGCTCGGCGCTCGAACAAGATCGACTAGTGCCTCCTCTGGGCAGATCGAGGCTGGCTTCTGTTATTGGGTGTTGGCAAATGTCAGGGAGGTCTGCAACGGTAATATGTCAAACAGTCGAGAACTTGTTGAGTCGGCACTAAAGACGGCTAAGCTTCAGGACGGCGAACAAGTTGTGTGGCGGGAGGAAATGGTAGTGGTGTTGCGAGCACTAGTGGAAAGCGACTCTGAACTGCAGCTGGTAACGCAGGCTGGAGAAGAAGATTGATGGAGGATAGACGTGGCGGTGGGCACAAAAATGCGGAAGTGGGCGTAGGACTACGGCTGATTGTGAGATACCCTTTGTCTTCTCATAGTCTGACTACACTCCCTACTACACTCTCCTCTGCCAAAGACTCCATGTGCCTGACATGTGAATCTTGGCATTCCGCTCGGCGGCCCACCGTATCTCAGGACTTGACGACGATCCTCCTATCCTCGTCGTAGACCGCTGCTCGCCACCATTCTCACCAAGAGGGCTGGCATGCGCGCTAAGCAAATGAAACACAAGATGCCATTCTTCGCGCGGCATCGGGAGAGGTGCGTCTGATGGCGGGTCCGCAAAGCTGGTTGGATGCATGCTCACGTGCAGTAGTAACAGCAAGATGTCCAGGGGGCTATCTTCCAATAGGAACCTCCTCATGAGACTACCCGCCGAGCTTCGCAATACCACCTACCACCTTGTCCTCACTCGAGACAGCACCATCGTCGTATGCACCCCGGGCCGCCTCAAATCCATAGGTTTCGAGTTCCATAAAGCCTGGCCAATGCGAAAATGTCGCCGCTACACAGAGCTACCTGGCCACAGCCTGCTCAGAGTATCCCGGCAGATTCGCCAGGAAACGCTGCCGGTGCACTATCTAAACAACGTCTTCGAGTTTCGCATCACGCCTGCCGACGTCGACAAGCTATGTGAGTGGTATAATTCAGTCTCCAAGCACACCAGTGGCGCTTCGCTCGACTTCGGGATATCAATCAAGCCCACCGACTAGACCAGCATGGTTGCAGCTCGATCTTTGGTGGCGTTAGCTCGCGATACAACTTTTCGTTTCAGCGTATCCATGGCACACAATACATCCAACGGATACCACGGGCTCAGACTCCAAACTATCGCTGAGAAGGTCGGGGAGGCCCTTGAGGAGGTCGTGGAACTCGGGATCGCGGCCAGGGAGAGAGGTGCAACGCCACAGCAACTCGAGGCCGTGTTCTGTGACTGGGTATACGGGAAGGCGCGGGCGGTACATTCGTGCTGGAACCCGGAGAATAGCATCGTAATGCTGTCGTCCGCACTGCAATGCAGACCTATTGTGATCTGCGAGCCGAAAGTGGGCCGCGCGAGGTTGTGGTTGCGCTCTGTCCGGACGAGGAGGTACGGTCTGAGGAGAACATGGGGGCAGTCCGGCACATGTACTTCGTTGCCACCAATTGAGACCAGTGCATCGACCTCGAAAGCAGTCTAAACGTTGCACGGCATAGCCAACGTACCTGCAACAGTACGGCTCACACCAAATGCTCCTTCCTCAACTCATCACCATCCAACACCTCAAACCCAAAATTCCAAATGTTCTCCGCATTACTCCTCCCCCACCGCGTAATACTCGTCGGCTTCGTACTCTTCCCCCCCACATGCTGGAACACACTCGGCGTCAGCGCCCACCTGCGCAACCGCTCTAGCTCCGCGAACACCTCCGTCAGCGAATCCACCTGCGTCCGATCCCGGCCCGTTATGGGATCAAGATAGCCGTTGGCGTTTTCGTCGTACCAGGATAAGAGGTCCGGGATCCGATGTTGGGGAAAGACGAAAGCCTGGGAGCAGCAGCCGTAAGCGTCCATGCGATTTACTCCTGGGGTTGGGCCGACGACGGTGAGGCGGCCGGCGAGGAAGAAGGTTGTTATTAGCATCGGAGTGATGAGAAAAGTGATCACCGCGATTGTCCGCGGGGTGATGACTGGGCGGAGGAGGGGCAGGTAGTTGAACGCTGTAGCCTGAATAGCGAAGACGGACAGGACGATGAGGACGGAGCGGGTAGTGTACCCAAGCCATTGCTCGCTATTCCAACCAAGCAGGCGTTCGTTGTAGAAGAGGCGTAGATACACCATCTTCTCTACCTCCCCCCTCACCTCAAGCTCGCGCAAAGCGTCGAGGGTGCGGAGGTACCAGCCATCCGCCGCCACGGTATCGTCCTCCAGGATCAACGTCCAGGTTGTGTTCCTCTCGTAGCACGTCCGGAGTAAATGCGTGTAATCAAAGAGCGCTTTCTTCTTATTATCCCAATCCCCAACCATAACCTCCTTCAACCTCCCCACTTCCCCCTCCTCAGCATCCGTATAAGTCAATACCTCATCCGCCAACTGCTCCAGCCACGGCTCATGAATTGCCTGGTGCTCCTCCGGATCCAAATTGACAATAAACGGCACCACCCACAAATCCTCCCTCTCCCTCACACTTAACCCCTCCAACACACTCCCCAATGCCCTCCTAAAATATCTCGCTCCATCCCGCTGCACCGTCGGGACCCCTACACAGAATGACGGGTTCAGCCCCGCCTTCGCACCGCCGTGGTTGCCAGCACCAGTGGAAGCGGTAGCAGTGATAAATCGCTCTGCCTCGGTCTCTCTTCGCAAAGAGTACTCCCGCCCGAAAGCGCGCTCCGGATCGAAGAAACAAGAGCCCGGGTCTCGCCAGGACCAGTGACGGATATCGCAGAGGAGGAGGACGTAGAAGGCGAGGAAGGCTAGCAGGGCGATACCGTGGGGGGTTGGGCGGGGGAGGGATAGGCGCATCGGGATGCTGGGTGGGTGGTGGTGGTCATGAGGGTATCATTGCTAACGACGTAACATATCGAGATATTTACTGTTATGTACAAGCAATCGCCCAGCACCTGCCTTCGGATAGAACTCAGGTTGCAGTTACGTGGTTGGTTTAAACCTTGAGCCTCGTACGCGCCAAGAGATGAGGTTGATCAGGGCTCACACCTCTTCCCGCCACATATATCTCGATGCTCGTCACGATTCATCAATATTGTCAACATCGTTGTCATAGAAGAATCGGCGTAGATGCAAAACTGCAATTGTACATATATGCCAGGGTATCTCCAATGCTATAATACAACCTCTCCTACTGCTCCACCGATTCTCTCTCGTTACCTAGCCGCCGTTGCGCCTGCACCCCTTTCGCCAACTCCCCGACCATGGCGATCGCGCCCTCGGTGTCGTCCTTATTATACAGAAACAGCCCTTGCAACGCAGCAGTGCTCACGCTATCCACCAAGCCGACTTCTCGTGCCCTCGCAATGAACCTTCGCTTCCCATCACCGTCAAGATCCTGCTGGCCGTAGAAGCGGTCCCAGAGCTTCTCCATCTGCCATTCTGTGGCGTTGCCCAGATGCACCGTCATATCCACACGACCCGGTCGGATCAACGCATCGTCTAGACGGTCAATGTGGTTTGTGGTCATGAAGATGATGCGCTCTTCCGCACTTGCGACTCCGTCTAGAGCGTTCAGTAGGCCGGAGTAGGTGACGTTTGCACCGCTGTAGCCGTCGCCGTCGCTTTGTCTGCGGTTGCTGAATGCTGCATCTGCGTCTTCGAGGAGGACTATTGTACGTGCTGGGATATTCAGCAGCAGATGATTAAGTAAATCGTCGGTTAGACCGCGCTGGCTGAGGCTGAGCATGGCGATGTTGAAGTCCAGTGTACCCGCCAATGCTTGCACAAATGACGTCTTGCCCGTTCCAGGCGGGCCGTGTAGCAGGTATCCTCGTCGATACGGTATTCCACGGTCAAGGTACCACGTTCTCGCATCCAAGAACTCACGCACATCTCCCAATATCTTATTCGACAGCCCTTCTTCAAGCACCACAGAATCGAACGGTCTCCTCCGCTTCGGCTGGCCAGACTGCTCCCATGACATGTTGCGACTAGTATAGATGACAGTCTTTCCCTCCGTGCTCTGCACCGCCATCTCATGCGCCTCGCGGAAAATGTCCTCGAAGATGTGCCGGTACGAATACAACGTCGTCAAGGATATCGTTTCGAACGGCTGGCCGTTGACGTCGAAGCTTTTGCCGATTCGTTCGCGGTTGACCAGGATGAAGGCATTCCTATATCTCAAGACATGCTTTCCATGACCCGGCACGAGCGCGAATGCAGTCTGCTCGGATCCACTGGCTGTCTTCGACACAGCCGTCTTCATCTGAAGATGGTGTAGTCCAGGTGTGAGACGGTGGACCATATACTCCATCATCCCCACACCTTTGCCAGCATTGACAGGCGCCAGCTGCTGCTGGTAATGCGCCGTCATCCAGTTCAAGACCCAGGGATAGGATTCATCGTGTCGCGTGATCTCCAGATCGACCAGCAATCGACGTCGTAGGAGCTCTCCGCCCCTTCTCAGCCCGAGAGTGCCATATCGCGCGGCTGTACCCAATGCTGCGAGTCCGAAACCTGCAGTGAAAAATGGGTTCTTCAGAAGTTGGGCGAATGTGCTGTCATCGCCGTCGCTCTGGCTGGCTTCGGTGAGCTTGTTGATGACATCTTGCTTTCCGCCTTGGCCTTCTGTTATCGCTTTGAGCGCCGTCTCCGAGGAGGCATTCTGGTCCATCAACGCGCAGCAAGTGATGGAGCGTTGTCCGAAGTCGAAGACGAATCGTTAAGGTATCTTAGCGTCATGCGGAAGGCGGGAGTGACCGCGTTCACCGCTGCAGGGTCCACCTGCCCAACCTCGCGATAAGACCTTCTGCGACAGCCTTCTGTTGTTTCCTCTGCACGAGACAGTTCCATCTTCAGGACTGAGTCTCCTCGTCAATCAACATGGCGACGTCTCAGAAGGTGACGGTCGAGCGGTCCTATTTCCAAGCTTTGCTTAGGCGGTAAGTTCTTGTTACTCGCTCAATGCCGTTTGCCGCTGTCTACATGCACGCGAGAGGCGTGTACGTCACACCTTCGTGAGGTACAGCGATCTTCGCCAGTTGGACTGCCGCATAGGACAAATAAAGAACGTCACTTCACGTTTACAGAAAAGCTAACATGTGCACCTGCAGTGCCGACTTTCACACTTCGTCGACGGAGATTGATTCCAGCATTTCTATCTCGAGGGTCGAATACGATGGCTTGGTGAGTTGCCTTTTGCTCGGTCGAAAAGTTTTCAAACTAACTATCATCCACAGCTCCAATGCTCGCGAGAGTACCACGCACTCAAGGAAGCTCTGTTCCAAGGTGGCATCACCGAAGTCACGCTCAATCTCCCAATATCCACCTCGGACAACCCGCGCAAGGACTCAGGCGTGGACACGGGCAACAATGAGTTCGGCTTCCCTCAGTACGATTACCCTCGAGCACCCAACGCTGTGCCTTCCTCTTCCCGCGCTCAATCCTGGAGAACTGGTGCTCCCGCCTACAGCTCCGCTCCTGGCTCTGGACTATTCTCCAACACCGTGTTCCGCGCCCCTCAAAGCCACCTCCGCCAGCCAGCCACCTCCCAGCGCCATGTCAGCTATGATATGCCTTCCATGGCCGATGACAACTGTTTCGAGGACGACGACATGGAGTCACAGCTCATGAATACTGACATGGGTGCTACCAACAGTCCCGAGCGTCGCACGCTGTACTTCACCGGCTTGTCCGATCGCACGACCTACCGCGACCTGTTGTCCGTCATCAAGGGTGGAAAGTTGGTGAGCGTCAGGATGGGCGAGAGGACTGCCACTGTGTCGTTCGTGGAAGGTGCTGCGGAGTTTCTTGCGTGGGCGAAGCGTAATGATATCTATTTGCAGACGAAGAGGGTAACACTCCATCCTTCCTGTCATGACTTGTCGATTGCGTTTCTGACTTGACAAACCTAGATCGAAGTCAAATGGGCCGACCGTCAATTCCACCTCAAGCCCTTCACCAGCGACAAAGTCTTTAACGGCGCCACCCGCAACATCGTCGTCCGCAACGCCGCCTCCAAACACTTCACCGAGGCCCAAATCCGCGACGACATGGAGCACATTCACAACTTGATCATAGTGTCCGTCGACTTCCGCGGCGCCGACGCTTACATCTCGACCAACTCGATCCACAACGCGCTCTTCGCCCGCACGTGCATGATGAGTCGGACCACTTACAAAGGGTGTAAGGTGGAGTTCTATCCGGACGAGTGCGATGTGCCGTTGCCGGCAAGGATGGTGAGGAAGTACGTGATGCCGGAGCCGGTGGTGGAGAAGAAGAAGGGAATGGCGAATCGGTTTGGGATGTTGAGTACGGAGGGGGGTGGGAGTAGTGATCAGGAGAACCGCACGCCGAGCCCGGATGATGAGGAGAGTGAGGGGAGTGAGAGTGGGGAGGGCGCGGGCGTGAGTCTGGACTTTCTCGACTAAACATCGCCATGATCCGGCTTTGCTTCGCTGCTACTCGGACACACGACGGGAGGAGATGATGGTATTGCTTCGGGCGTGCACTGTTGAGCTGTCTTTACTACGCTTTTTGAACAGCGTTATGATGGAGCATTTCTAGCATGGTGTTCAGGATAGGCGTGGATGGCTAATTGGGGTTGCTGTGGGCTGTGGGATTGCGAGCATGCTTTAGAAGATACCCCTTAACGCAGCATTGATGATTTTTCGGTATGAGAGATGGCTTGTCTACCTTAGGTTTCAATGCATGTTGACATCTAAACCTACCTTTTCCACCATATCTACATGCGCACGGCATGACATCGACGTGACGTAGCTCTTTCCCCACACATCCCCACAATCGCACATGTAAACGATATTTCACAGCCATTGCATGAAATACCGCCAATACGAACAACTCTTCAAAGCCTCTGCCCTTGTCTCCGTAATCGCCTACGAGTTCAACCGAAGACATCCCATCTTAAAAGCAATCATGCCTCGCGACGGATCCGGAGCAGGAGATAGCAAGACGAGCGATGATCCGGGCCATAATGTTATTCATGGGGCTGGGGAGAAGGGCGTAAGTGCATCCCGCTTCAAAAGTGTTTCGAAGGCCCTTTTGGGAACGCAGTAAGCGATATAGTGGTGCTGATTGGTGGAATAGGACAAAGCGTCCTCAGGCGTAGACCGATCGGACAAGGCGGCGCCGATGCCCGAACATGAGGAGGGCGAGGCGTTGGACGGGATGAATGCGAGCGGTGGGGGAGCCGGTGTTGAGGGCAGTGGTAAGGGGCCGGATGGCAGTGAGGAGGCGAAGAAATAGAGGGGATATGTGGCAGGAAGACACCCCGAGCTTGCATGTCTGAACGATGTTATGCTCGAAGTTGACGAGGTACCACAGATGACACCTTGACATGTGAGGTTCTGAAGACACCAATCCGCTCAGATACTGCGCAACAATCCTTGACGTTTAGCATATCGCGATTCCTTGATCTGTATTTGTGGCACAACAATCTGAAGAGAAGCTGCGATCGCCGGCGTGACTTCAACTGCGGTTCTCGGCGTACGATGGCTCTTGCTGCAGAGAAGGTGTTTAGTCCCCGTCGGTCTTGCCTAAATACAACTCTATCGAAGAAGGAGACGGCACCGACAAGTCCAACCACCACCCCACCTTGTTCTTCATGCTCGACAACAGACCGTCGGCATGCCGAAGCAATTCTCCTTCCTGATCGTTGTCCGAGCCAGTATGTTTCTCTGATAGACGGTCTGCCGTGTCTTCCGTTCTGCTCCTCCTATTCCTATCCCTTTCATATTTCATAGCGCCTATGGCCCGCAACACAACCTTCAAACCTCAGCGCGAACCCTTCCACTACACTGATATCCTCCAACTGAACAAACGGAAAGTACACGGACCCCTCTCCTTCCTCAACCCAACTCGAGCGCAATTCGAGGCCGTGAATCCGGACACCCTTCATACTCCTCCGAGCTCATATCACACGCAGCATATCTGCAGAGACAGCGTGCTACCTGCTGATGTTGCTTTCGAATGGACCGCCCGGAACAACCGTAAAGGACGACATACCCTCGTTTACGACAAAGCTGCAGAGCGAGATGCTGCATTCACCGTACCCGTGGCCACGAACAGCTGGAAGCAGGTTCTACATTGTATATGGCGAATGTTCACTTACTGTCCAGTCTGGTACGTGATGTACGCCCACCTCACCAGACTCCAGCCGAGCAAGCAACACTGATCGCAAACTCCAGGGACATATCCTACCTCGTCGCCGTTCTCTTCACCTTCGGCTCCCTAATCTGGGTCCTCAACGCCCTCTTCTGCTTCCTCCCCTACACGAACCCCTCCTCCAGCTTCCCAGGCGAGATCCTCTACGGCGGCGGCATCACCGCCTTCATCGGCTGCCTCATCTTCGACCTCGGCGCCCTTCTCCTCATGCTCGAAGCCGTCAACGAAAACTGCGTCGGCTGCTTCGGCTAGGCGCTCGAGCAACTCTACTCCGACTACTTCGACCCTGGCAGCGGCCACCACGACACCACCTGCGCGGAGCCGAGTTTCGAGCGTTGCATTCACCATCACCTGAATAAAGAGAATCTCGTCGGGCAGCCGCCGAAACAGACTCGGACGAAGCTCGAGAAGATGTCCCTCTACGCTGATCCGACGCCGGAGGGGGATAAGAGCTGGGTCTGGATGCCGTCGTGGGGAGAGTTGCGGTCGCACTATTTTCATGAACCGGGATTCCTTGCGTGTATATCGATTGCGGTTGGGTGTGCGGTGTATTCGATTTCTGGGATTACCGCTCTACCTGGAATTTATACGGCTCTTGATACTCCGGCTAAGATGAACTGGGCGTACTGGGCTCCTCAGATCATCGGCGGTGTTGGCTTTGTCGTTGCCGGCGCAATGTTCACGCTTGAGACGCAGAAGCACTGGTGGCTGCCTGCTCCTGGTGTTCTGGGATGGCATGTCGGTATGTGGAACCTGATCGGAGGGGTGGGCTTCACGCTTTGTCCGATCTTTGGGCTGTATGCGACGGAGAACCATTGGGCGGCGTACCAGGCGAGCTGTTCCACGTTTTGGGGGTGAGTAACCCTTTTCGTGTGAATGGTACTTACTGCTGACAATATGCCTCCCCAGGTCATTTGCTTTCCTGATCGGGAGTACCATTCAATGGTATGAGAGTCTGGCAAAGCATCCCGTGGAGAAAATCAAGGGTGGTTGAATAGAAATGACTATATCTCCTATCACCTAGCCGCTTCTATAGTCATCTACATTCCGCTACACCGGCTTCCTCGCCGCAACAGCGAACGGATGCGCCTCAGTGTTAAACACGAAGAAGTTCTTGTTCTCCTCTCCATACTCCACGTCATAGATCGCTTCCACCGGCTTCTGTATCAAATACTGATACTTCAGCACCTCCGCCAACATAAAACTGGCCATGAAGTTCAGCGTGCCATTGCCGCTGGGCGACAGCACATCGTTCACGCTCGAGAACCCACTCCCAACGCGCTCGAGTCGGTCTTGCGCCAGCGTGTAGGCCCATGCGACATCGCGCCAGTACTGATCCGACGTCACTTGATAGGCGTAGTACCAGCTCTCGATAGCTTCAGGTGCCTGGCCGTTGTAGTAGGCCGTGTTGTCAGGGATGAACCAGCCTGCACGATCGTAGAGGGCAGTCTGGTTTGTGAAGTTGGCTGTAGCCAAGATAGAGGTGTTCCACGAGTACTCTATAGGTCCGATACCAGAAGCTGCGTAGCGATAGCCATTGGCGCAGAACTCAGAGAACTCGAGACCATATTGCAGATAGTCGTCTCGACCAAGCACGGTCGCTCCGAGGATGAAGTTGCCACCCACGAAACACGCAAGCTGCTCGGTGTAGTTCTCCACAAGCATCCCATCAAAAGCTCCAACCATCGTCAAATCCGGTCTTGAACTTGGAGAACTGAGTAGATGTGCAATCGAGCTGTCCGCAGCAGCCTGCCACCGAGCGCTGTAGTCCTGGTATCGGTCCGGGTCGTAGACGTACATCTTGATCAGATATTCGTATGCGCTGTCGTTGCCGGATGTCCAGCCGCCGTACTGATCCTGGATCTCTCCAGTCTGAATACTGAAGTTGCCGCCAGTGAGGCCTGGCCAAATCTCGGTGCCGCTGAACCAGTACGATTCGCCTTTCCGCGCGAGGTCACCGTACTCAGGATTGCCTGTTAGGTCGGAGAGATGCTGCCTTCGCCTATTGTCAGCAATCACTCGAAGACATTAAGTCGTCGTTACTCACCACTCCAAGCACAACGTCCCCAACTCTGCCAACCCAGCCCAATACGTCCCATCCAATTCCTGGTTCGATGTAGCGAACGTCTGATTGTCCACATACACTAAATTGACTGGAATCCCAGTCGGCGTATCGAAAGCAAACTTCAGCGCATCCGCCAGACTCTGAGCCTGCGTGAGCAAAGCATCCACATTACTCTGGTTACAGTCCAGATGCGCGAACGGTCCCTTAAGCAAATCATACGCTCCTAGCATGCCGCCAAGATAACGAATGGTTGTCTCGAAGAGACTCGTGGTCGCTGGATTCGGCGGTCCGTCCGGTGGGTTAAGCACTGCGTTATTCTTCGTGAAATCAACCGCAGGCACGAAGTCAAGGATGATATTGACGATATCGACCTGTTCCATGATGATCGCAGTGTCCAGAGCGTCGAACATCAGCAAGCCCCAGCCATTCCGGGAGTCGGACCAACTATTGTTCTTGGGCAATAAGTCATCGTGCGGGTACGCGAAAGTATAGTAGCCAGTCCATGCGAAGCGAAACTGCTCGATTACGGCGTCGGCTCGGACTTGTTGGTCTTGTTCGAAGCTGGTGTAGTCGTAGTCTTGACCACGCTGACGAGGATAGGCGAGTTCACCGTTGCCGTCATGATGCTGCCCATGGTGCCATTTAGGAGGCGGCCACGCAGAGGTGAGTGTGCTGGCCGAGAGGAGGACGAGAGTCGTGGGTATTGACCAGAACATCTTGAAGGGTCTTGAGATAGTATGGAAACGTGACCTATCTTCCGATTTTCCAGAGTCGAACGACCTGCATTGTTATGTATCTCCGATTGCAAAGCGGGGTGGGTTACATCCACACAGAGGTAGTGTAACTCGATCGCATCGCACGGCAAACAATGGGTGTTCCTCCATCGGGAGGATGCAGGAAGATTGTGGTCAATGAGGTGGGGTACATTCATGCAAGTACATCACCATGCAGGAACATCGGATCTTCGGAGAGCCTCATAAATGCCTGCGTAGGAAGCTCGATTGTGAAGTCATCCCATTTGGTAGACTTCTCGACTCACCGCTGCCTATGATCTCCCAGCCCTGCGTCCGTGGTTGCGCAAAGCAGCAAATCGCCAACAGGACACCGGAATGCTTTCCCAAACGCCGTGCTATGCTCACACCAGTTCCCAGAAAGCCAAAACAACACACAACGCCTCGCTTCCAGCACAAATCGTAGTAGCACAGTCGCTTTCCTCTTCGAGCTTCCCATAACACTCAGCTCGTCACCCTCCTAACCCAGAACGTCTCGCCATCATACCCTTCGTCTTCCTCCTCCTTCCTCCTCGCCCTCGTGATCGCAATTCCAACATCCCTTTCCTCCAGCCTCACCTCTGCCAATCGCTTCCGGTACTCCTCAAGCTTCTTCTTGGCATCCCGAACAGTAGCAAACGGTACCTCCAGCGGCGAAGCAGTTTCGATCTTCTCGAGTTCCGCGACACCCTTCTCTACATTCCGCCGCTGCATGGTGAGTGACTCTGCTTGTGCGAGGAGGGATTCGAGATGCGTGCGATCTGCGTCTCCTGCGAAACTTGGCGGAGGTGGAAGTGCTTTGCCTGAGGAAGATGTGCCTGCCATGGTTGATGCAGGGCTGTGAGATCGAGATGAGGGAGCGAGCTTATCCTTTGGTAACGCTAGCGGACGGGAGCTGATGGCGGATGTCGGCGTTGGAATATCCTTCGGTGTGGTAGTGCGTGTGGTAGTGCCCTCCGGCCGTGATGACTTCCGCGGTGGCGGCGTCCATTCTTCCTTCTCCATTCTTTGTACAGGACGTTGGCGCGACAAAATTGACTGCACTGGATGGCCAGCATACTTTGTTGGTACTGATGGTGGAGGACTCCCTTCTGGTGAATCTGGCCGCGCTCGATTGGTCATGTTCGTATTCACGGTGCTCCAGCTAAAGTGACTCTTCTTAGCTTCCTTTCCTGATGGTTGGCGTGAGGGCCATTTTGACTGCCTTGATGCCATGGTATCGATCGAAGGACGACCTTGTGCGACTGAGTGAGCATACGTGTCTCTCGATGTTCTCCCTGGAGCAACTGAAGGAGCATAAGTCGTCCAGCTGAAGTGAGAATTGGGATGTCTCTGATCTGCGACATCCTTGCCGTCGATGAAACCGTCATGCACGTCGCCTGTTTCAGAAGATTTTCGCTCTTCTGGCGAGCTTGACGGGCGTGGCGGTATGTTCTCAATAGTGGATACCGCTTTCGACACAGGCTTGCGCTTAATCTGGCTGCTGCTTGCGGGTGTTTGCGGTAGCTGTGGGAAGCGTTGTACATTTGGTGATAGTGGTTCTGGCATCATTTCCGGAACAAATTCGAACTCGTCGTCAGCCTCGGGGTTGTATATCGCAGAGACCGGCGACATGGCCGAGACAGGTGAGACTGGTGACACAGGTGAGATGTCTTCCGGACTGTATCGCGAGGACATCAAGGGCGGCGCAGAATTGATCTCATCATCGCGAAGTACTGATACAGGCGAGAGGCTCCTTCGTGACCTCGGCGGTCGATCGGGCGACCTCTGCCGACTTGCTTTGAAAGCCGTCTCATAAGTAGATGGTTTCACGCGGGGAGCCTTGCCACTGTCGCTGAGTTCGCCAGTATAATCATCCCATTTCGCGGTGCCTGGAGTCGCAAGTGTCGGTGGTTTCTGCAGCATGGACCTTACTGTTTTGAAGATGGGCAACCTGGACTGTCGAACTTGCGGACCGTAGTCGTTGACCTGCTGGCGTGGATGGGCATGATATGATGGATGATAACTGAACTTGCTGAGAGGAGCCTGCATGATTGAACCATGCTTGCCGGGTGCCGCGTCTGGAGAGTCGCTTTGATATGCTGATGAGACCGGAGGCGCTGGCAACACGCGCTCAGATGCTGGTGCTGGTGGCAGGTCTTTTTGGATCGTGTATGCCGCCATTGGAAGACGCGTCCAGCACTGAGATCAGGAGGTAGCGGTATTCGAAGCAACGAGATGTCGTTGCGCCAGATTTTAAGATCAAGTTGCTCACTTGTTGCTGCGTCCGGTCGCACACTCGCCAGGCATATCGTTGCAGCCTGCCTTGCGTATATCCTGAGGCTTAGGCTCGAGGATTTCTGATATCAGCTGATATTGATGTGTTTTGCGCCCAGAATGTTTTGTTGGTGAACGCGTGAAAGTCTGGACGCGGCCGTGAAGTTCACATCGTCCTCCTTAAGGCAAGCCACCCAAGATAAACTTCTTGCTACAGTCAGATTAAGCTGTCAAGAGATTGTTCTGTTTCAGCTTCATAACGTTTGCCCTTGATCCCCGTGATTGGCAACGGTTTATCGGCAGCTATTCTTAGCGCCCGAGCGATCGGAACTGACACACCTTGCGCCGAGCTTCTGACAATAATGACAGCAGGCAGATGTTTGTGGCAATTCGATCTTGTTCAGATATGAGCATGAGATCGTAGTGCCTTCAGTATCGCCAAGTTGCAAACATGGACGAAAAGATGAACGTTTCCGATGCTCCTCCAGCGGCACAGGTGTAAGCCCCAGCAAAGTCCATTATCGATGCTATATCGTCTAATACGGAACACAGTGCGACAATAGCAACACCCATCAACCTCATCCTGCTCTCGCTCTTCGTCGTTCTCGTATATATGCGCCTTCGGCCGTCACCAGCCGCAGTACTTCCGACTCCACCAGCACCTCTCGTCTTCAAGACATTCACTCCTCCGACACTTGAGCCATATAACGGCCTCAATGGTCAGCCGGTATACCTCGCTGTTCGTGGCAAGGTATTCGACGTGACACCCGGACGCAACTTCTATGGTCCGGGCGGTCCCTACGCGAACTTCGCCGGTCGCGATGCGAGCAGAGGTTTGGCGTGCCAGAGCTTCGATGCAGACATGTTGACGGAGGACCTGAAGGGGCCTCTTGATCGTCTTGAGGACTTGGGGAGCGAGGAGATGGATAACTTGCGGGGGTGGGAGGAGCGGTTCAACGAGAAATATTTGGTTGTAGGGAAGTTGGTACCCGTCGGGCACGCGGAGGCAGACGAAGACGAGAAGGTCTCATAGGTGTATGTTGGAAGGCAGCGATGCAAGAGCGCAACAAGAGAATGATTTACGGCGACGCGATACGATACTCACTAATCATACCTGCATGGTATTGACACTGCTCGTTCCCCAGAATCTTGACAAGATACCTGCTGTTGAGGAGCCTTACGTTTCGCTGAACATTGTCAAGCGGCAAGAAAGGTCGGGCGCGTAATTCATGCAGAGGCATGGGATCACAAGATGGCGGCGCAAGCAGCTGCGACACACCTTGGCTCCCCTTGCCCGAGATCAGGATCCCAAGATGTTTCGCTAAAGAGCTCAATAGTGCACAATCCGCCGCTGGCGGGTGACCATGTCGACCACGGAGCATCGGTGCTCTCAACGATTGCACTACCAAGACGAGTATATCCGAGAGCTACAGAGCATGCGACCCTTCGTAGCAGAGTAGGAGCGGGAGGCTTGCACTTGCTAACAGCCCGGACCCACTTTTCATGGCAACAAAGTTCGGCTCTACTCTGACTCCATTCCAACTTCTCACTGGATGAGGTTCATTTGACAGCAGCTTTGGAATCAACAATAGCTGGCGATATCTTTCACTGCGGTGCAGCATCTGACACTAGGCAGCATCAGTTTTCTATCACTACTTACCTCCTTTCCCCCTTTCCTGGAATCTCCTACATCCTACTCATCCTACTCACATTCTGCAGCCTGCTGGATCATTCAACAGCTCAGTCACATACTCGAGAGGACTGACCACGCCTCAACATGGCCCCTTACATGCGCTCGAAACGACACAAGCAGGCTCAGAAGCACGTGGTCGCCAAGGATCTGTTCTCTAGCCTTGCGGACGAGATCATCCTTCAGATCTTTGAGCAGCTGCCGAACGACATCATCTTCGAGCTAAGGAAGGTCAACAAACACTCCGTGCGATGCTCAAACACCATCATGGCCAAGCGACACACGGTGCTATACATCCACCCATCGACAAATTCTCTGAATCAAGCTTTGGCGATATGTCACCATCCGGTGCTTGGACAGCATATTCAAGAATTAGTGATACTCTGGAAGTCGATGTGGCGCGATATTGAAAAAGCATATCCTGGATATCGAGAGAATGGCACGACCGAAGCGTCTCCTCTACCCCGTTCGGCTCTCCATGATCCTGTGGAAGGCTCCAGTACATCAACACGCCAACTCAAAACTCGAGACGATGTCGTACGCGCTGAGAAGAAGGCCGCTGAAGACAAGCGTGTAGCTGCCAAGCACGCTGAGTGGGAGAGCAGGTTCCGAGCTTGGCCGTCTAATTCGACGGCGAATAGTTACCTCGTGGACGCCTTGGCTAAGCTGCCTAAATTGCACAAGCTCACCTTTGCTGAGCGAGTCAAGGACGGAGACAGAGCCCTGTGCTTCAACAAGACTGCTCAGATGATAATCGATTCTCATGCTCACAAACACGCAATGGCTACACCAATAGCACTTCCTCGATACTCGGATGCAGACATTCTCTTCGAGATCCTTGAGAGCCCTCAACTTTATATCTCCGCAATCAACCTTGGCAACCCCCTTCCGTTCACGGAGAGCATACATTATTGGCCGAATGCTTCCGGTCTCACGAGCATCTCTCTAACACTAGAATGTGGCTGGCCATTGACAGAGCGCTCGAGAGTGTATCGAGAGCTGCTCTTCGCGTCGAGAGCAACGCTAGAGAAGCTGCAGGTCATAGTAGTACGCAATCCTTGTCGGCACCAGAAGAAAGAATGGTCCTCTCATGCAGAGCCGAGCTTCAGCTTTTTAACCCAGGATCTCGAGTTTCCAAGGCTGCAGAAATTTGAGATTGAGGCGTCGCTCAGTGGCGCGGAGCAGCTTTCGGCTGTCGAGAACAAGCCTGGTCGTCCGGTCGTACTGACCATCGACGCCGAGGCATTCCTAAGACCCTCTATCGAGAGTGGTACGTTGGAACACATCTCGTTCAAGAATGTTCTTCTCGAGCAACCGATCGAGTCGTTGAGCATACATCCTGACAATCTTAAAATCGAGACCCTCGCGACAAGAACGAAGCAGCTACTTGAGTACCTCGGCGACCGAGCCCACGCGTTGCAACACATTGACTGGACAATCGTGAGATTCCTTCACAACGATATCTGTACTATGCCGGGCACCGGCGTATGGAGAAGTCAAAGGTGCGACCGGATCGGTTGCCACGCCTACACCCCCGTGGGTAACGGGCATACCAGCACGGAAGATATGGAGGATCTGGCTAGCGAGTTGGGTGTTGTGCTGGACAATGGCAGCTGGGACATCGGGGAATGGGTGATGAGGACTTTGCGGATGAGGCAGGAACCTGAGGTTTGATGCATTCCCGAGTAATGAGAGAAGAAGCAAATGGCCACGAAGCAGTCCACATCAGCACCGTGGCTTTGAAAAACGGCCGAGATGTAAACAAGTGTGCTTGTGATGTTGGTAGAGAGACAAGACCTGGGTAGCGGGAAAGCGGCTTCCACAGCGTCTTATGCTGAACGAGTACGATCTCAAGGAACGATACGATCTGAGTTTGGTCACGCAGTAGTCTGTGCATCCTTCTCGTCAGTTGCAGAATGGGAGAAGCGTACTCGGTCAGCGGGGTCCATCTTAAGGCACGATGCAAGAACGAGATGGTTGGCAAGTTGTCCGCATGATCGTCCTCAAGCTTGCAGCTGCGAGATATGGCGCTTGTGGTCGCATAATAATTCCCAAATACCTTAGCGGCCAAGATCCAATACCTCGAGCTAACAGTGACCTACATGGCTTGACCACATTTTAAGCATTTCTCTGGTAGCGGCGAACGTTACCATCCCTTTGTGCGTAAAGCAGGTTTATCACCGCCAAGCCAGCAGATCGAAGAGCTCGGTCGCTATGGCCGCTCCCGCGATTCGCTCTGGCCGTGGGAGAAATCGTAAGTTACGCATCATCACAACGACGACGCGACTTCCATTCATTGAATACTTCTCAACTTCATCGGGGCTGCCTTCACTTCGCTCCTTTGTTACATTACAGGGATAAATAGATTTAGATTCACGACTTGTTGGAGCCGCATTCAAAACATCACCTCGAAAAGTCGGCCCCTAAACTTCATGTCGAAAACATCCAAAAGTCCCAAAATCATGAAGGACTCCACCAAGATCTCCCTGGTCTCCCTCATCGTGCTCTTGTACGCCGGTCTTCACGGTATCTACAAGATCATCGACAGTGGCTTCTTCGACCGCCACTACATCTTCACGCCCGAGAAGCTGCACGCGCTGGCCTTGGATTCCATCGACAAACATGGTAACGACACGCGTGCGCTCGTGGCAAACATCATCACCACGCTCCAGGCTGACCCAAAAATCGCCCCGTATCTGAGCGTCAAGGAGGAGTGGATGTTCAACAACGCTGGTGGCGCGATGGGCGCTATGTACATGGTTCACGCCAGTACGTCATTTATCCCCCAAACATGTATCTCATTCCTTACTGACGAACTCCAGGCATCACGGAGTACCTCCTGATCTTCGGCACCGCAATCGGCACGGAAGGCCACACCGGCCGCCACACGGCAGACGACTACTTCCACATCATCCAAGGCACGCAAACCGCCTTTGTCCCCGGCAGCTACGAGCCCGAAGTCTACCCCGTAGGCTCCGTGCACCATCTGCGCCGCGGCGAGGTGAAGCAGTACAAGATGGACGCGTCCTGCTTCGCGCTCGAGTACGCGCGCGGCTTTATCCCCGGCATGATCCTGTTCGGGTACGCGGATGCGCTGACCAGCACGATGGATGTGCCGACCATGTGGACGACGACGCGGGTCACGGGGAACCAGATGATCGGGAACTTGATGCAGGGGAAGTTATAGAGTCGGGGTGAGGGTGAGGGAATAGATTGGTGGTTATTAATGTCTGTCTTCTTTCGAGCTGTTCGGCGGTATGGCCGTTGGGTATCTTAGTCTGCGCCGTACAAAATGCTGCAGCTTCATAGCGCCATCCGAATGCAGTGAGCAATCATCGCGCCTCTCAAATCATGTAGGAACGCCAATATATGCGATCGTAAATGCACACGCAGACCGGCTGCGTGCTATTACCTCCTCCACCTCCTCACCGGCAGGCCACCTCAGTTCTTATTACGCCTGCCACGCCCAACCTCCCTCTTGCTTAACGCCTCCTCAGGAAACACCCATCCTCGAGCCAACTTCACGGCCCTCTTCTCGGGCTGCGTTATTATCGTCGGCATCCATGAGTCGCGAGCCAGATGGTGCTGCCTCGTCAGCGCGGCAGGCCCGCCAACATCCATTTTCCAGTGCATTTGACCGTCGAGCGGCTGCGGCTTGGCAAGCATATGCAGGTACCAGAGCGCCAGTCCGGCAGTCATGCGGAGGTTGCCGTTCTCGTTCATACCGGCGTCGGAAATGCGCACCGGATCCGCTACCTCGAGGAAACCAAAGATCGGCACTGCCACGTCGTTGCTTGATGGGCCGCCAGCGCGGACACAGACAAGTTCGATCTCTGTCATGATGAAGCCGTATCTGCAGCCGTGTTCGCGCATGAAATGGTGCAGATGCGCAAGCCCTCGTAGATATTGAACCTTGTTCGGAGGAGTACCGTTGCGAAGGCCCGAGTTCCATTGATCGTAGCACTTGACAATGCCAACAACCCTGCCGCGGCCGTCACCGTAGATGGTCTTCTCGATATCCGACTGGTAGTTCGAGACAAACTCTGGTTGCTGGCGAGCGCTACCGGCGGACTGGAGAGCTCGCATGGCCATGTGCTTTTCGCCGAGAGCAACCTTCAAGGCTGCGTTGACCTTTACCGCGTGATGCTTCGCGCACATATCTGCGAGCTGAGTTGCAGTCTCCGGGTTGAGGTTGACCTTTCCAGGCGCAGGCAGGTTCCGGACCGCGACCTTGACTTGAAGCAAGCCGAGAAAGCCTGGGACGGCGGACAGCGTGGAAATGTTGAAGGCGGACCATGGGGTGACGTTGCGCACATCGTACCACATGTACGGACACTGTGTGCGGTTAGGCTCGATAGTCCTCTGGACCAATGATGGAGTTGGGTTCGAGGTGGTCAAGTAGTCCAGGATAGAAGACTGTTCCACATCAAGCTGAGGGTCAAAGTCCACCTCGACCGACAGTCTTGAAGGGTTCGCTGGCGGACTGGCTGTTCGGCGACGGGCAGGATAAGACTGCACGTGGCCGTTAGGCATGACAATCGGAGCAAGGTGGCTCATCGCGCTCGGATTCCGCGACATTGGCGCGCTGTTACTAGGCATCGGTTGTGGCGTTGGGCTCTGGCGATAAGTCGGGAAGCCATATCGGCCCAAGACACTCGCATCAATGCTGGTCGACGAGCTATTGCGGGAGTGCGATCGGATGTTGGTGGTGGACACCGATCTAGGCCCGATTGATGGACGGCGTGATGCTGTGTCCATCATCATGTGGTCGTATGTTGAGGACGCTGAGACAGGTGTGGGCAATGGGTTGCGACCAGCCGGACTAGCAGAGCGCCGTTCGAGAGTCGGTACTGGCGGAAGGTAGCTTCCGGACTGCATCGGGAAAGCATTCGCAGGCAGCGATGCTGTCCTTGAGTGGCTGTAGAATGCCGGCGTAGAGGCCATCTCCACGGTCTGATCTTGAGGTCGTACCCTCGGAAGAAGCGTAGGCCCGATCTCCCGGATCTTGTGCATCGCAGGCGACCTAGGAGGTGTGGTGGCCTGAGTACCAGCCGTCATGACTGAATCCGGCGACCAGTCCTGAGGCCAGAAGGACGCATTAGTGCTCGCACTGCCGCCAGGGCAGAGAAAGCTGTTGAAGTCCTCATATACGTTTGTAACCGGCGGAGTCATCTGTCGATAACCCATCGTTTCGTAGAAGCCGTGTACCGGACACAGCGATAGGCAGAGCGTATAGGTCTGTCAGATTAGACACTACCAAATTCAGTAGTAAGCAACTTTTGGTATGGAGATCCAGCTCCAGATTCGTATCTATCAAACGAAGAGATGACAACAAAGGAAAGAGGAAAGAGTCAAGGAAACTCGTATGCCTCGTCACAAGCTTGAGCAGCGAAGTAGAACCGTTGGTGATTCTCGATGGGAAGAGAAAGGAAGGAAGCAGGCCAGGCGACTTGGTAGACGCCTTCTATATGCGTGGTTGTCCAGCGCGTGTATCAACGACGAACAGAGGCATATCCGACAAGGGTAGATGAGGATAGCGTAACGTGAACGATCTGAAACGAACCGTGGAGCAGTGCGGACTGCGTCCATGCGGTGGCCCACCCCGCGAGAAACTCGTGAGAATCAACCATACCGCGCTCTACAACCCGATCGCGGCCATTGAAACGCGTCGAAGCAGTTTCACGACAGGTGCGGCTCGAAGGGCCGGAAATACGCTCAATCTGCTTCATCGTGAAGAACCGGCTCGACCGGATGGAAAAGCGCTTTCCAGTGGCCGAGGCTCTTCAGCAGCCGCCAGGTAGAATGGTTGTAGGCGCCGGTCGAGATGAAACCGCCCGGTCTGGTAGGTGCAGGCGCATATGCGGGCGCGTCCGTCATCTTGGTCAAGACCATAGAAATCGCGAAGGTGTTGCTGCTGTTACGCGCTCGGAATCTGGCCGCTGGGTCCGTTCATTGGGCGGGCGGCTAAAGTCTAATCGCGAAATAGCTATATTTGGAAGGAGCTCATTGGGTGGAGTTTTTGAAACGAATGCAGAGTAGATCAAACTGCCGAACGAACATATGGATGTGTTTCAGAGAATGCAAGTACGGTATGTGGTTCCGTGACTCACAAATCTGCTCGGAAGGGTGTTCAGATCGCAACGGAGAGAGGCGAAGACGCCGCCACTTTCCTCGCTTTTTGGAATCGAGGCAGACTCAACGGAAGGACTTGGGTCGATTATTGTACCACATCAAGGACTTTAGTAGACTACATGCCGTTACACAATCACCACGAAAGCAATGGACTCTCGTAGACGCGCGCGACTTGGTACAATGATGAGGTCAAACACGCATCAGTAGTCGCCGCACGAAAAACCGACTTTCTGCATTGATCTGCATTTCAACGACCTCGTATGTGAATGGCAAGCGGCTGTGAGCAAGGCCCGGGTTCCCAGATCCAAGTTTGCAGGTGCGAGGTCTGAGGCTCGATTTCTCAGTCCCGAGTGCGTTGTTCGCCTCGGTTCGTAGATTCCAGTTCCCAGATTCCAGTCCTCACGTCCGGCTGTCTGTTTTTGAGAGCTGCATGTCACACCGTCTTGGGCCCGCTCGCAGGCCGAATCACTGTTTAGTGCTTAGATGCTGAGCATCAGGTTAGAAGATGAGAGTACGACGTAAAGAAGAACGAACGGTGTCCTTGGGGTTGAAAGTGTTCGATTGCCGAGCCTTGAGCTCTGACTATCATATGTCATCCCTTCGTGGGTATGCAACCACTGCTAGAACGCCGAAGCAGGAGTGTAAAGCACCTATTTCTTGGCAGCAGCACTCTCGTCCTCCTTGGCCTTGGCCCTCTTCTCCCGCACACCGATCAGACGAGCCTCGCTGCGAGCATCGCGGAGCTTCCTGTACGCGGCCGGCTCGCTCTCGAAGTCCGCAACCTTGCCCTCCTCGATCTGGAACTTGTTGGTGATCGGGAACGCGCTGTGCGCGCGCTTGACCTTGCCCTCGTGTCCGCTCTCGCGATGCTTCTTCATGTCGTCGGCAGATGCCTCGCCGTCCTTTGGCGACTTGACCTTGCGCGGGAAGAGCACGAGACGGGCCTGGTAGGTCTTGAGGCGCTCGACGTTGGCGGCGAGGGACTCTTCGGAGAGGTTCTGGCGGCGCGGGTCGACGCTAATTCCGATGGTGGAAGCCAGCTTGCGTGGGATCTTGGCGGCCTACTTCCAATAAGTATGTTGTCTGTATTTGACATCTTGATAGCGTATGTACCTTCAGCTCGGCGAGGGAGAATCCACGACCGGCGCGCACACGGCGATTGTACTTGAGCGTGGGGCAGCGCACAACTGGCCTCAGCTTGTCGACCGGGCGAGGTGCGACCTTTGCGGCCTTCTCGTGGCGGGCTTGACGACGGCGCAGCTTGCGGCCGGGCTGGGAGGGGGTGTCAGGACATTGCTGTCATATTGCACGACCGGCGCCACTGCTCTCAGCACGGCGGGTGTGAGAGGGGAATTACCTGGTCAAAGTGCACGCGGACACGGCGTTGCCAGTCCTTGCGGAAGTCTGTGGATAATCAGCATACATTTGACATGGTATGGAAGTGAAGATTGTGTCATGGTCTTACGGTTGTGCTGGATCTGCTGATTGTGCTTGATCGCCTGTCCAATAGTATTAGCAATACTTCACCATATGGCTTCATGATGTATGCTCACCATTTTGTCGGTCTGTGATCAAACGATGCACTTGTCGCAGTCTTCGAAGTTGTCGGCAAGCCTTCAAAGATTTCGTGGAGTGTGGGCTTGGCAGAACTTCTAGTGCCGGATAAATTAGTCCCGAGGCGCCGAACAGAACGCGCTAACGCGCTCGAAACGCGCGAGGGAAGGTCGCGTCTTCCCCCGCTGGCATAGATGGCGACTTTCCAGATGTACTGAACATGTCTATTGGGGCAGGTGTTCCCTCGCTCATCCTCCATCTTCGCGTGTAGGGCGACCACTGTATTACAATTCCCAAAATGCCTTCCAAAGCCGACACACTCGCGAAGCTCCGCGCATTGAGAGCTGCGGGCAAGACGGGCTTCGATGCGTACGAGGTGGAAGAGGCCGAGTCAATCTACGAGACTGTCGACGATGAAGCGTACAAGAAAGTTGTTCGGAGCCGTCTGGACCAGGACGACTTCGTGATCGATGACAACGGGGCTGGTTATGCAGACGACGGACGAGAGGACTGGCAAGATGAACGACAGGCGTATGATGAGAGCGAGAGTGAAGAGGATCAACCTAAGCAGGGCAAGGCTGGTGAGTCAAACCAATAATGTTCGTACTCGCCACTTCGTGTTGACAACCACCATAGCGAAACGAAAGCGAGAAGAAGATGCAGACGGACAAGAGAAGCTCAACAAGGGCATCAGCAAGTACTTCAATCAGAAATCAGCAACGACTGCGCCTAAACAGAAGCCTGTACGGACCGCGGAAGACGACGACTTCTTGACCGATCTTCTTGGAGAGGTCGACACGAACATACAGAGTCGGGCTCCATCATACGGCAAGGCCATCAGGAGTAACGACCGTCGAAAGACCAGAGTCTTGTCACCCCCTCTGGAAGACCGAGAGCCGGTTGTGCACCGTGCAAGCAGAACTATAGCAGCTCACGATCTGCCTACTACAACCGGAGCATTGAACAACGACGACGATGATGGATACTATGTGGCCCCGAACGACGACGATGTACCCATGAGCGATCCTCTGCCCTCTTCTCCAGCTGCGAACGCTGTCCATCGTAAAGAACAGACAGTCTCCGTTAAGCACGAGCCAGCTGAAGAAGACGAGGACCTGATGGAAGTCGCGGAAGTGCAGGGACATGCAAGCCTCAAAGCTGTCAACGTGAACATGAAAGGCAGCCGTCCGGCACCGAAGATGATCAAGGCAGTGTATCCGACTCCAGACAGCTCTTCGCCAACGCGCGCGCCTGACGACGGTGTCGATATGACAGCAATCAACGATGTGACGGAGAAACTGAACATCCTCAGCAGCCCACCTGCGGAGCTCATGACTGCTGGCAAAATCGATCCCAAAGATGCTGTGGAGCAGGATGGTACTCTCCGCTTCTTCTGGACCGACTACACCGAAATCAACGGCAGTCTGTGTCTTTTCGGCAAGGTCAAGAACCGCTCCAATGAAACCTATGTATCATGCTTCGTCAAAGTCGACAACATCCTTCGCAAGCTCTACTTTCTACCTCGTGAGTATCGCCATAAGCAAGGCCGTGAGACTACCGACGAAGTGCAGATGAATCATGTTTACGACGAAGTTGTCAATATCATGAGCAGGCACAAGGTCAGCACACACAAGATCAAGCCTTGCTCTCGCAAATATGCTTTCGAGCTGCCTGGCATCCCCAAGGAGGCCGATTACCTGAAGCTTCTGTACTCATATGACAGATCTGGCCTTCCTATGGACCTCAAGGGCGAGACGTTCTCGCACGTCTTCGGGACCAACACATCCATGTTTGAGCAATTTGTTCTGTGGAAGAACATCATGGGTCCATGCTGGCTGAACATCGAAGGCGCCAACTTCACCGCGGTCAATAACGCCTCATGGTGCAAGCTGGAGGTTCAGGTCGACAAACCGAATGGCATCTCTACACTGGGTGATTCGGACAACCTCGAGGCGCCGCCGCTCACGCTAATGTCTCTGGCTATACGAACGACGATGAATGTGAAGGAGAACAAGAATGAAATCCTTGTGGCGAGTGTTCGGTTCTACGAGAATGTGTCTCTTACGGACAGCACGCCAGCCGAAGAGATGCCCCAAAGGACTTTCACCATCATGCGGCCCAATGGCGAGTACCCGGTAGGCTTCAAGATGGATGCTGAGAAGCACCGTGGCCAGATCAAGATGGAGAGAAGTGAGGCTGGGCTTCTGTCCATGCTGTTGGCGATTATTCAGAAGAACGACCCCGACGCCATATTGGGACATCGACTTGATGATGTTGACTTCAACGTTCTGCTCACTCGCATGCGAGACCGCAAGACACCCGGCTGGCACCGCATAGGCCGACTAAAGCGCGACGCCTGGCCCAAGAACATGGGCAAGGGAGGTGGAAGCTACTTTGCTGAGCGCCATCTTGCCGTCGGACGCTTGCTCTGTGATCTTGCAAACGACATGGGCAAGAGCATGATGGCGCGCTGCCAGAGCTGGAGCCTGGACGAGATGTGCAGCCTGTATCTGGGAGGCAACAACAAACGGAAAGAAATCGACAGCGAGAAGGCGCTTGCCATGGCCGCTACTCAAGCCGGCCTCATGAATTACGTGAAGCTCTGCGAAGCTGACACTTTCTTCATCGCTGCTCTGGCGCTCAAGCAACAGCTTCTCCCACTGACCAAAGTACTTACCAATCTGGCTGGCAACTCGTGGGCGCGCACTTTGAGCGGTACGCGTGCGGAGCGGAACGAGTACATTCTGCTCCACGAATTCCACCGCAACAAGTACATCTGCCCGGACAAGGTCTGGGGCAAGGGAGCGGTCAACAAGAAGCTCGAAGATGAAGGCAACGCCGACGGCGAAGAGGGTGTCGACGCTAAGAAGATAGACAAGTACAAGGGCGGTCTGGTCTTTGAGCCAGAAAAGGGGTTGTACGACAAGTTCATCCTTGTTATGGACTTCAACTCGCTGTACCCAAGCATCATCCAGGAGTACAACATCTGCTTTACAACGATCGAACGAGCCGACATTGGCGACGACGATGACAAGGTGCCCGAAGTTCCCGAAGATACCGCCAACAAGGGTATCTTACCACGACTCATTCGCACGCTCGTCACGCGTAGGCGAGAGGTGAAGAAGCTGATGAAAGACAAGACTGCCACTGATCACGAACGCCAGACCTGGGACGTTAAGCAGCAGGCTCTCAAGCTTACTGCCAATTCTATGTACGGGTGTTTGGGATACACGAAGTCTCGGTTCTACGCTCGACCACTGGCTGCTTTGACTACTTCAAAAGGTCGTGAGATCCTGCAATCGACCAAGGACCTTGCTGAGTCTACTCATGCGCTGCGAGTCATCTATGGTGACACTGACTCCGTCATGGTGAATACCAACATGGACAACATCCAGGAAGCCATTAAGCTGGGCAATGAGTTCAAGAAAAGCGTCAATGAGCGGTATGAGCTGCTGGAGATCGAGATCGACAATATCTTCCGCCGGCTTCTGCTGCACGCGAAGAAGAAGTACGCCGCCATCAACATGGTCGAGGTGGACGGCAAGTGGAAGGAGAAAATGGAGGTCAAGGGTCTGGACATGCGCAGGAGGGAGTACTGTCAGCTATCCAAAGACACGTCTCAGTACGTTCCAATACCTTCACAGCAATGGCACCAGCTAACATCTTCACAGAGAACTCCTCACCTACCTCCTCTCCGGCGAAGATCCCGAAACCGTCGTCACCCAAATCCACTCCTACCTCCGCGCCCTCGGCGAGCGCATGCGCAACAACGAGATCGACGCGGGCAAATACACCATCTACACCCAGCTCGGCAAGGCCCCGAACGAGTACCCCAACGCCGGCTCCATGCCCTCCGTCCAAGTCGCGCTCAAACTCATGGCCAAAGGTAAAGCAGTCAAGGCCAAAGACGTAATGAGCTTCGTCATCTGCGGCTCCAGCAGCGGGTCGGCAGAGAACGCGGCGAAGAACGCTCACCCGCTTGATGAGGTGCTGGCGAAGGATAGCGGGTTGGTGCCGGATGTGGATTATTATCTGCATAAGCAGATCTTGCCGCCGGTCGAGCGGCTTTGTGCACCCATTAGTGGGACGAATGTGACGCTGCTAGCGGAGTGTCTGGGTCTAGACACGAGCAAATATCGTGTCAGCGGCGCGAGCAAGAGTGCGGAGCAGAGCAACGAGATCACGACTCTCGAGAGCCAGATCCCGGATCACATCCGCTTCAAGGACTGCGAGCCCCTTGACCTGCTGTGTTTGGGGTGTAAACAGCACTTCGAGTACCGCGGCCTCAACTACCAGCCCCCCGAAGGGGAGGAACTCCTTTCGCCCATTGGAGTCCTGACGAACGATGGCCTCACGTGCCCGAGAGCGGAGTGTAAGAGATACATGACTACGCTTACGCTTTCCTCGCAACTGGAGACGGCGATAAGGCAGCATACGAGTAGGTATCACGCCGCGTGGCTCCAATGCGACGACCCTGCTTGCGGGAACCGGACGAGGCAGTTGAGTGTGTACGGGCACCGGTGTCTGGGGCCGAAGGGGCTGGCGTATGGGTGTTCGGGACGCATGAGGTGGGAGGTTGATGAGAAGGGGTTGTATAACCAACTCTTATTCTTGCAGGGGCTGTTTGATGTGGAGAAAGCTGTTGAGGGGATGAGTAAGGTGGGGGTGGCGAATGGAGTGGTGAAGAAGGAAGGCGAAGCGGAGGAAAAGGAGAAGTTGAGGATAGTAGCGGGGATGAATCGGGAGCGGTTTGCGGTGTGTCAGGAGGTGGTGAAGGGGTATTTGGATAGGAGTGGGTGGGGGTGGGTTAGTATGGATTCGTTGTTTGGATTTGCGCTGAGGAGTCTTGGGTAGGCTGGATGTATGGGCTTGGGAAATGCGGCGCTGTAGCTAGCAAGTGTGTATCTGATGAGCTCGAAGATATCTCGTTTTCAAGACCAACTACTCCTACTTCTTCGCGAGTTCCTCATCCAACACCATCCCCTTGACTCCCCCCCTCCAGTCATCCGTCCACACATGATCAGTCCTGAACTTCGTCTCCGGCCATCTCCACTTCCGCCTTAACTCCTTACTCAAATCATCCCTTGTGTACTCTAAGAACACATCTACTATCCGATCCCCTATCACAGGTAAGAACTTAAATCCATGTCCCGAACCCCCAGTCGCGACGAAGAGGCCGGAGTATTTGGGATGGTAGTCTATCAACCAGTCTTCCGAGGGGGTGTCGAGGTACCAACATATTCGCGTGTGATCGAAGGCCCGGTCTGCGAGGTAGGGTATAGTGCGCGCTAGAAACTCCCGGCAGGCTCGCTCGCCTTCGGGAGGAATGTTGAGATCCGCATCGTCCTGTTTTGTCCGTGGCAAAGAGACGGTGATGTTTTCGCCAGAGCCAGGGCGCTCAGGATGCGGGATGGAGACGAAGTTCGCATACCCGTACCCGTGTCGCGCGATTTTCAGCACGTGGGCGGAGGGCTGGATGATGAACATCCCGTTACTTTTGTCGAAGATCGTGGGGTTAGAGCCTAGGGCTTCCTGCTCGGAGGCTGTGAGGGTGAGGTAGGCGAGAACTTGGCCAGAGGCGGAGGCTATTCCGCGGAGGTCGAGGAATTTGGGGGTCCAGGCGCCTGTGGCGAGGATTGTTAGGGAGGCGGTGATGTGTTCACCAGAGGTGGAGACGACACCGGAAACGGCGCTGGAGTCGGGGGAGAAGAGGAGATGTTCAACCTCCGCGGTGCGGAACTCGACGCGGCCGGTGGCGAGGACGAGGGAGCGAAGGTGCAGCATTGCATTCTCTGCGTGCGCCCATCCGGAGGTCCAGTTCACGTAGCCGTACTCTCCTAGGTCGCCGGGCATGTTCTTGATCACGGATTTGATCGCTTGTTGGTCCTCCAACACGGTTACTTGCCCGCCTTCACTCCTGGGTCCGACTTTGAGGCCGAGTTTCTCCATCACGTTTTGGAGGGAGCCTTGGAAAGACTCTTTGGAGAGGTCGACGTCGTCATCGTATAGGAGGAGAGCGAGGCCAGATTCAGTATATCGACCTTCGGCGCCGAACTCGCCGCGCCAGTGTTGCTGGGCTTGGGCTGCGAGTTTGGCGTATGCTGGGTTGGGGTAATCGGGGCGTATGATCCGGGAGGAGTCGATGGAAGCTGCGTCGCTGGCTGGGAAGTCCAGACGGTCTAGGAGGGTTATCTTGGTGTTGTTGAATTCGGGGCGTTGGGTTAGGCTGTATGCTGTTCCTAGGCCGAAGACGCCGGAGCCGACTATGAGGATGGAGGAGGGGATTTCTTTGGGCATGTTCAGGTATGAGAGATGAATGAAGGAGGGGAAGAAAGTTAGCAGAGAAAGAGAGATACCTCGATCAGATACCTACACGTATATCAGAACAACCCCAAAGTTACATGTATGCTTCTACTGCATGTAGGGCGGGAGTGGGGTCCATGAGCAGAAGGTGAAGTTGCTTCTGAGCCGGCTATCTTCTCCTTTTTCGGTCCAAGTCGAAGTCTCGGCACCAATGGTTGGAGACATTTGATGAACCTCTTCCGATCTCGAGATCTTTACATCTACCACATCTCCATCGCTGCTCCATATTCGCGTTGGCCCTCGCAGCCGATGCCACGCACCCTCCGCCCCCAACATGTAGCCAGCTCAGCTCCCCGGGCCACGACCCGCTCTCCGGCCCCAGTCCATCAACCAATCCACCAACAAGTCCAGCGACCCACCATCCCCCTCCAACCCCAGCCAGCAGCGCCGGCTCCGCCCCAGCCTCGACTCCCAAACGCGTACCGCTACCGCGCCACCCCATGGGTCCTCGGCTCCCTCCTCGCCGGCGGGCTCGGCTTCTACACCGCCAAACTCCTCATCGCCGCGCGCACCCCATGCCAAAACCCGGGGATCGCGGAGCTAGTCAACCAGAAGGACGTCTCAGCGCGCTACGACGACACGGCCGATAGCTTTGACAGCGAAGTCGGGATCTCAGAGACGTTGATGGGGATTAATCGGATGCGCCGCGAGCTGGCGCAGCAATGCTCTGGTCACGTTCTGGAGGCGAGTTGCGGGACGGGAAGGAATCTGGGGTATTTTGATCTGGGCAAGGAGGGGAAGGTGGAGAGTTTGACGTTTGTGGATTTGAGTCCCGGGATGGTGGAGGTGTGTATGAGGAAGTGGCATATTCTGCACGATTCTAAGACGGGGGAGATGAAGCCGGGGTTACAGGTCAGGTTTTTGAAGGGGAGTGTTATTGAGAAGATGCCGCCTGCGCCAGGCGGGAAGGAAAAGGGGGGCTATGATACCATTATTCAGACGATGGGGTTGTGCAGTACGCCTGAGCCGGTGGAGTTGCTGGAGAATCTGGTCAGGCATTTAGATGTCAGCAACCCGGAAGCGAGGATCTTGTTGCTAGAGCATGGGAGGAGTGATCGCGAGTGGATGAACAATATCCTCGATAACGCGGCAGAGAAGCATGCGGAGATTCATGGGTGTTGGTTTAATCGGGATATAGGGGCATTGGTTGAGCAGGCGGCGAGGAAGACTGGGATGGAGGTTGTCATGGAGAGGAGGAGGCATGTTGGGACTACGTGGGTGTTTGAGCTGAAGCCTGGACCTGGGATGACGAAGCCCAACATTGCTGCTGCCGCCGCCTCGTCAGTTGGCTCTGAAGAGGTTCAGCAGTCTACTTGGACCAGCTGGCTGGGGTGGAAGTGAAGCTCGCAGCAGCGGTCTCCACACCACGAACTTCCATGTTCCACACACACTTCGGCGCCGACCACAGGCGCCACAGCGGACGCCGATACGGATAACACACCCCACAATCAACACGATCACGAGATGAAACTACGGACGCCAGTATCGCAAGGTACGTCCTCACTCCTTTTCTTTTCAATGTTTTGTTATGATGATTTCAAAAAATCCAAATATGTTTCAAGACGGGGCATAGAGACGCAAGTCTCAGTGAACGAGACGATTCTTTACTGACGCAACAACACCTACCCTACACATCACCATCCGCACTATCGGCTGCGAGCATGGACGCTGACAGTCATCTCATACAGGACCACAAGAGGACTTCGAAACGAGCACGGGCAAAGTGAGGCAGAGGATGAGTTTGATGCTTTTTCTCAATTCATCATCTACTTCTACATATGTCCTGTCCCGCGTCCGGCCAGCAGAGCACGGCCAGATCTCCTGGCTCTGGTGGAGAGTCGAATGTGTACATGTACAATACTCGAACACTTCCGCTTCCGAGCTCGCGCTCTAGTCCCAATCTAAGCGCCCTGTGCCCAGTCTAGTCGTACACTTCTCTTCCTGGCTCTCCGGGCTGATGCGTACAATCTGAGCGCATGTGAATAACACCCCTTTGGCACCTCGCTGCGACCCGATGCGCGCACTTCTAGTACGCATCAAACATATCCTCCAACTCCGCCACATCAATCTTCTCGGGACTCCTCAACGTATCCGTCTCCCAATCCGCGAGCTCCGGGATCTCCAACCCCAGCATCTTCCCCCCATTCTCAAGTTGATGATCTAAATGCATCGCCTCCAGTACTTCTTCATTCTCCCTCCCTAGCCGCGAGGCGCCCAGTCCAACTTCAGTCTCTTCAAGATCGGGAAGTGGTTGTATGAGCGGACTGCTGAACATCTCCATCCCCATTCCCTCATGGTCCAGTAATTTGAGGTGGCTGCTGGCGTGGCCGAATAATGCGGTCACGTCTTCGCTGCTGTGGAATTCCAGTTCCTGCGTTTCCTCCTCGATCGAGCGCGCGACGCTTACGGCGCGTTCTTGCTCTGCGCCTGCTGTCGTATCTGCGGCGTCCATGTTTACATCCTGCTGGCTTTGACTTTGGCTCTGTTGACTATTCCGTCGTTGCTGCGCTTGCTCGAACAGCGCGTTGGCTGTTTGCTTGAAGTCGCGCTCTTCGTGCTCGAGCTGCGGGCTGCCACCTCGTCTGCCCGGGTGCCGGGTGGTCGAAGTCGATTCGGAGCGGTCGCGCGCAATGCTGTTGCGGCCGGAGAAGGGTGCGCCGGGTGTTGGTGGTTCTTGGGTGTTGTTGTCTTCGAGTTCTGGGGAGGAGAGGTCGACTTCTGGAGACGGTGAGAGAGCGTGTCGGTCGCGGGAGAATCGTGGTTCTTCTTCGTCGATCGCGGAGGCTGAGGAGAGGGAAGGCGAGATAATTCGTGCGATTTTTGGTGGTTCGACGGTTTCGGGGATGGGTTGGCGAGGAAGTGTTGTGAGAAAGAAGTAGAGACGGCGTGGGTGGATGGGTGAGAGGTCTTTGGCTAGTGGACAGGGGCTGACGGTCGGCCAGGGGCGGTTGAGGTAGGATGTTAGTCGCGAGGAGATGAGGGCGGAGGGGTTGGCGGATCTGGAGAGGATGTTAGCACAGTTGCGACGTCTGATTTCTTGCGTGAGCGCATACTTTTCGACGGAGTGGAGGTTCGTGGCGAGTATTGTCGCAAGTTCTTTGACGAGATGTGGTCGATTTCCTGTTTGCTCTAGTTGCTGGATCGTGCCGACAACGATGTCGTCGCTGATGCCTTCGACGTCGACTTTGTTGCTGCCTTCTCTAGCTGGCGAAGGCGGTGGCGATAGCTGTGATATTGGTTTCGATTTCTCCTTGATCGCAGGTGGACTCATCAGTCGCGATTTCTTCGACGGCCGTTCGCTTTCGTCTCCTTCGGCGATCGTGCTTGGTGGTGACGGGTGACTCTGCGTGCGCTGTCGTTTTGGTAGCGTGATGCCTAGCTCGGTGAGCGAGAGACTCTTTCGTCTGGTGTTGTAGCCCATGTCGTCGCGCGATGTTGATTATGTCGGGGTCGCCAGCATATGACGGTTTTCGTGTATAGCTCGTGGATGTTGTAGCTGGAAGGCAGAAACGAAGCTTGGGATGTTTTTTTGGGCAAGGAGCGGTCAACCGTCAGATGCTGACTGGAATGCTGGCGCGCTCGATAGCTTCGCGACGGCGATTGGTGCAGCTCTGGCCTTGTCTCGCCTGTGCATATGCACGCTGCACGCTTAAGCAAGACCAGGGGGCGTGGCGACGTGGCTCCAAGTAAGGATGGCAGTGCAGATGCCAGAGAAGGGTGGTGGTGGTGGTGTCGCTGTTGTTGAGGAGAGCGGAAGATGGGGTGTGACGTTCGTTCAGGAGATTCTTCTGACGAGTGACAGAGCTGGGTCGCCGCCACGGTTCAGCCAGTGGTCAGTGGCCGTCGGTAGTACCGGTGACACTCCGGGACATGCAGGAGACAGCTCCAACACCCGAACAGTCGTGAGAGTTTGAGAGTGCAAACACTGCACACTTCGTCGTCAAGCTTGTGTCTTCGCGAGTGGTAAGAAAAGTGTTCGGCAAGGAAGAAACAACGCTTGAACCTTGCGCCCGTGATGCTGACGAAAAGGCTAATCGTAGGTCAAAGCGTCGTGGCGCCACGTTGGGCCGGGAGACCTCTTCATGGTATAGTTAAGGACAGGTATACCCCAGACTTATTTGCAAACACTCGAGGCCCTCCGGCAAACTGCGTACATCGTCGGCAACGAGCATACAGTACGCCTCGCCCGGGAGGATTGTAGGTAGGAGATGACGTTCGTTTGCAGCCAGGGTCTAGTAGGGCGGTACTTGCACCGGGAGGCTATAGGTATAGACGGAGGGCCAAGGTAGGAGTTCCCGGGCAGCATTTGATTATTTGATTGAGACGAAGTCTATATTGGCCTGGAATCATCGATGTCGACTAACGAAATTGGGACGGCAGTCTTGGCAGTACCTGTCCCTAACTATTCCACCTTGTCGTCGGAGCTAACTCGTGACCCCCGTCTTTGCTTGCGCTTCGACGAACGACCGTAGGCTCTAATGACATTCTATCGCCCAGCTCCGGTCTACTGGCATCTCTGCGTCCTCATGCATTCGACCTCGGTGACCTCGTGTTGAGGGTGGTCTGGTGGAGCAACCACAAACACCACAAAATTCGAAAGCAAAAAAGCGACCAGCCAATGAAACTGCAGAATCACATCTTCACGACAACCTTGTTTCAGAAAGCGCTAGCCCGGCTTCCAGAAACACTGCCCCGGGTGAAACGTCGTATGCACGCGACACCGTTGCAAACGACCACACCTTTTCTTTTTACTCCCGGGACAGCGCATGGGCTGTACGACGGCAGTTGCAGTACGAACGAGACCACTCCTCCTCCTCCAAGCTCTGTTCCGACGACCGTCAGGATGAGCAGTCGATTGTGACAGCTCTCCTGGAGCACGAGAGCCTGATCGTTGCTGCTGCAGACGCCACCATCTCGATGCGGATGTTGATCCTCAGGCACAAGAAGGTTGAACTCTGGCAGTCGGATGGGGGCCGGATGAACCGGTGCAGTAGCTGCTGCGCTACCGAGTATTCACTGCCGGTGCGTGGATGCCGGATGGAGAAGGTGCGGTGGCGATCACATGCTACTTCGTACTCTGCATCGAAGGCTGGAGTTCAGCATATGGCACAATGCTACGGGAGGTCTGGAAATGAGGGTAAGGTGGAATGACTATTCTGCAGATACGTATCTGCGTAAGCCTGGTTGGTCCGGGAGTGACTGAGACTCAAGGTAACCAGCTCCTATCCGTACATCTTCAAAGAACGTCCGCGGTCTCGACAAGCCCTCTGACCCATCTAATTCTCAGCTCTCCACTGGTTCCATGGCAACGAGGACGACTGGTCGTTGCAATTGTGTTCGAGGAGGCGAGAAGGCAATGACGCTCCGAGAGCTGAGCTCCATCCGGGAGGTCAGCAAGCGCGTGACAGCAGTATGCAGGAGGGCGCGTGACAGCAGTATGAAGGAAGGCGCGTGACAGCAGTATGAAAGAAGGAAGGCGCGATCCCTGAGATGCTGAGAGCAACATGGGCAGTAGCCCACCACCGCCTTGGATGTTCAAAACTGCCGGAGACAGATGTTGCTTGCATTTGAGTTCGAGAAGGCGACAGCGTGACTGGGTCACTTCGCGCTTTACCTTAATCTCGATGGTCAGCAGCCAATGGACAGCAGCTCGAGGGATGGTGCGGGTGACTGGGATGGGTCCTCTGCATTTGAGTTCAGCACTGAGACCTCGTGAGCACGGCGAGGTGGTGCCTGAGAGCGGGTCAGCAGTAGGGAAGCCGCGCGGGTGTGAACAAGTATAGCATGTGGCAATGTGCAAAGCAAGGGTGGAAATATCTACCTACCAACATAACGGTACAAGGTTGGAAGAAGAAAGAAGGAAAGTGGACGATGTAGTTGAGTGGTCAAAGTGTTCTCCTTTGCGGTTAAGCTACTTGAAGAAACTCCATCAACCACCAAAAGTATTTCCACCTTTTCATGTTCTCGTGCTTTCGCTCTCAGCATGGTATCTCCGCATCTTGTGCTGATACTCGCCGGTGCTATCATGTCCATGCAATGATAGTTCTCATCTTCGGTCTTGTGTGAGCCAAGTCGCCTTCCCAGCACGACTGTGGCTCTCCTCTCGCTCGCTTCGCACTCGTGTGCTTGCCTTGCTCGCATTTGCCATGAGGCGCTCCCCGTTGAGTCAATCTATGATTGCTGATCTCTCATCTCCGTGATGAGAAAGGAGCCCGTAAACCCGCAGAAAAAAGTAAAGCCTCCACGCTTGAGGCTGTCGATGATGTTTTGTGAACGCCGTAAGACACCGGACACCGCGCCATGCTGATCAGAAAAAGCAGTCGTGATAGAGGAGAGAAGAGTCGATGTGCCAGAGTATCAGTTGCAGAACCAGGCGGCTTCGAAGCCAAGTGCCAGCAGGGTTCGCGGTCGATGTCGTATGCAGCATCGCTCTCGTTGTGATGGTGAAGTTGAGGTGGCATCAATCCTCATCGAAGCTGTGGTAATACAAGCTGATCGCAACGGAACAGAATACAGGATGCCATTGGTGGTAGGTGATGAGTCGTCGCGCGACCTTTTCAAGTCTTGCGGAAGTCCGAGAGGACAGGGTAGATGAGCTCAAACGCCTGGTAGATCTCCTCGCGCACTTTCGCACCCGTAAGGACGATCTTGCCGGAGACGAAGATGAGCAGCACAATCTTTGGCTTCATCATCCGGTAGATCAGACCGGGGAAGAGTTCGGGCTCGTAGGAGCTGAACATGTGATGGCGGCTGGCCAGGCCCTCGAGACGGATCGGGAACTTGATGTCGCAGGAGCCGACGATGTTCTGGATCTTGAAGTCCGTGAACTTGGCGTTGAAACCCAGCTTCTGGATGATGCGCGCGTACTTGCGACTCGCAAGCTTGCTGTCATCCTCGGACTTGGCGCCTGTCACGACCATCTTGCCGGAAGCGAAGATCAGGGCCGTCGTCTTGGGCTCGCGGATACGCATGATCACCGCGGCAAAACGCTTCGGATTGTACTCTGCGTTGCGTGCGTGGAGTGCGATCGTCTTGAGGTCGAGGCGGCAGTCGAGGTTCACCGTTGCTACGATGTTTCTAAAGATTTCATGTCAGTGATTATGTGAAAGCAGACACATGAAGTCGGGCGCGGACTTACTGCAGGACTGGCACAATGCCGCTTCCTGCAACCGTCAAGCCGTTCTTGCCGCCAGCCTCACCACCTGTCTGAGGTGCTGATGAGTCTGCGCCGTTGCCATTACTGCTCACCAAACCATTACTCTGCGGCATGGACAGCGACGCCTGCGCCGCCGCCGGTGCACCGTTTGCGCTCGATTGCTGCTGCATCTGCACACCACCTGGCTGCGAATGCGCCGTCGACTGCACACCCTCCATACCACCCGCCTGCTGCGCGCGCTTGGCTCCCGATGCGTCGTTGCCTAGACTGTTTGAATACCATGCGCTCGCTTCTTGGGGAGTCTGCGGGATGGCGAGCGCATTGTCCATTTGAAGCCGCTGGTGTAGTGAAACACAGCGAGGGAGGAGGAGTTCGTAGAATTAAGGTCGTCCGAGCTATCGAAGGAGTGAGATGAACTCGATGGCGTTGCGAGGGCGGAGGTGGTGGTGGGGAAGAGGTGGTGGTGATGGGTGGTCGGCAGTGAGGCTAGGCGAAATTTCAAAGATCTGAAAAGGTGGGAAGCCAGCTTTCTTAAGTAGTGCCGCAGAAAGCCTCGCGCGCAAAAGTCGTTGTTGGAGAATCCGCTGCTGATTGGACGATGGAGCAGTGAAAGATCCTTGCTTAGTGCAATCCGCCCCTTTCAAGGTTGATGAGGCGATGGCAGCTCTTCACATGGCACGACGCCTCCAAACGGCACGACTGCTCAACCGAGGTGGCGGTGAAGTGATGTGTCGCAAAAACACTTGTCGTGGATTGTGGAAGTGATAAGAGATGAATATCGATGAATTTGGGATGAATTACGGGGGTCAAGAAGAAGGAATCGATGTGAGGTGGATACGGTCGCGATTGCTTCCGGTGAAGGTTCTGTGAGTCATACGTGGCCTCTGAAAGCAGGAGCAAACGGCGAATAATGCTTGAGACGGGAAACTACGATCGTGATAGCAGAAGGCAGAGTTGAGGTTGTGAAGACGGAATTCTACGTTTGTGTGAGCACGATTTGATGATAAGATGAACGGGAAAGAGGATGTGTTCTGGCACCAAGGTTCTTGCGGTCGCGATCAAGAGCCTTGCTTGGACCCGCAAGTCGAGGACAAGTGTCGTTCTCACTTTGCCGCACTCGCCACAGTAGGCTGACAATGGCTCGGATATGTGCTTGTGTAGCCACTGGATGTGAGAGAACGATGTGGTGCGGTGGACGTCTACTGAGAGATTCATGCGTGTTGCAGACATTCAAAGCCTATGGCTGGAGAGACGATGGGCACATTGTGCGTTGGACATAGGACGGTATCAGGAGAGGAATACATGGTGAGGTAGCAAGGTAGGACAACTCAACAGCAACTTGTATGGTAAGTGCTGTGACCATTGTTCAACGCCAGCATATCAATCTGCAATTGCATGATCACGCGTTTGGCGCTTCATCTGCTTGACCTCCCATCAACAGCTCTTTCTCAGCTTCGGGTCGTACATAAGTTCCTTCACGTGCTAACGAACAGCAGCCCAGCCTGGACCAGTACTCACGAGAAGAACGTCGGCCCCTCCCAGCCCATCGCTTCATCGACCTCCTTCTGCACCCTCTCCCGGCCACGAACCCACCCCGACACCATGTTCTTATCGCACGTCCAGTCCCGGAAAAGGGCCTGGAAGATATGGTACCTGAGCTTATACCCTTTCTGCTCGACAGCAGCGACGACCAGCTCCTTGAACATCCGAGCGTACTCATTCCACATATTCGGAAAGCTGAAGAGGCGAATCCAAAGCTTGATCTCGGCCGTGGCATCGTCCCCGAACGGTGCGATCTCGAAAATCAGCTTGGCGATGGGAAACATGACCGCAACGCCGCCCGGAGTCCTCGCGATCTGCATGCTGATGTGGACGCGGTCGAATATGCGAGTGCCGCACACATCAAAGACTTTCCGGACCCACTCCATCGCTTTGACCACGTTCCACGAGCCGATGACGATGTGGAAGTTGTTGATGCCGTAGTACACACTCAAACCTTCCTCTCGGACTTGCTTCGATGCTTGGAGCAGGCCTGGCTCCCTCCACGCTGGCTTCAGCTCCCCCTTGGGTCGGGGGATCATCCATTGGGAGTAGTCTTCGCCGTTGCGGTCGCCGACGAGGATGGCGCGCTTTTTGTTGGTCTTGGGGCCGCCGGCGCCGACGAGCGCATAAACGTAAATCTGGTTGCGTAGTTCGGCGGGCAAGTTCGTGAGCAGCGAGTTGTTTTCGTTCGTGTCTTCGTGGATGCTATCATCTGTCAGTACTTCGAAGCCGCGGGCAGGGGAGGATGTTAATCGAACGTACCGAACATGTGTCTCCTCCACGATCAACTGCTGACCCTGTCCAGGTTTGACGATATCTCCGTTATTGGCATTGGTGTGACGCTCCATCTCATTAGTGCTAAGAACAGCCATGATGTCTGATGTCGAGGTTGCGTTGACAGATGAAAGGATAACAAGATCAAGTTGCACAGGCAGCGACAAGATGAATATATGAGAACGTGCTGGAGCTGGAAGTGCTTGTGCAGGGCAACGTTTGCGTGGACGAGCAAACACGGAGCCAAAAATACACCCGCATGACGCCTGAGACGCTGCGGCAGATGCATGGCGGCAAGAAGCCAGCAAAGCGAAAACTTGCCGCACTGACAGCGCTTTCACCGTCTCTGGCAGCTTTCCAGGCTCGCTCGTACCCTTGTCACTACCACCAACGTGCTCTTCACGCTCCGTATCGCCGAGAGAAGCCAGGGTGCTGGTTTCGAGCCTGCTTTGAGGAAGGCGAACCCGTGAAACAAATTGCGCAGACTGGTAGGAGTGGCAACTCTTCGTCCCCCATCTCGAGGGCAAAGAAAAAGACCGTCATGGTCCCCTTGCGAGCGCTATGATGGACATGGTACAGGACACGCCCTAGGTGCGGACGTCGGATCCCTCTCGCGTTGGACAACGTGATCAACTCTTTGATCCTTCCAGCATTCTCCGAATTGGCTGCTCAATGAAGACCTAAACTGCGTCGAGTTTAAGCACGTAAATTGTATGGCAGACACGCTTTTGGTGACTTTCTGCGACTTCCAAAGCACGACGCAGCATCGCTTCCGCAATCAAAGTGCATCCTAAACCTTGGAAATTGCACCACAGTAGGTACGAGGTGGTATAAGAGAGCGCTCCTCCACTGCTCAAGTGATGCCATCAACATCATTCTTAGGCAACAAGGATAGCTCTCGAGACATCCGCGCCTATTACATACACCCATCACTTCGACGTCGTTTAAACGCAACGAGATGTCAAACCTCAAAGGCACTCTCTCTCTTGCCGCCGGCTTGCTCGCACTATACGGACCTGGAGTCAACGCTCTCGGTTGCTACAATGGAGGCTTGCGTTTTGGCGATCTGATCCCATCATCCAACGATGAATCTTGGATCACTGACGACATAACGATCTTCTGCCGCGAAGCAGCGTTTCCCGAGGTTGGAGGAATCACTACGAGCCAGAACCGCTGCTACGGGTACTGGACCGGCAAGGGCGATAACCGCTTGGATGTACAGCTTCACTGGGTGGGGAACCTTTTCGGCGCGACGTCGATCAGTAGTTCCGACTGTATCGACTGGTTCAAGAGAGAGCGCGGCGGGTGCGAGACAGGGAGCGAGCAGGAATACGCACAGCCGGGCAACGACCAGGGCAAGTGGTGGATTCGAATCGATCCTAACGAGGGAACCTGCTAAGCCCGGTCTCGGGGAGAGCGATGCCATCATGGCTGCGCATACGAAGGTAAGGGGAGAGAGATATACAAGGTCGAGATTTTCGAGTGAGTGCTAATACATGCTAGCTCAGGCTGGTGGAATTGGAAGGAGACACATGAGGCACTGTCGCTATCGCATGTCTGCCAAGAGACTATACATTCGTTTGATGGCTGGGAAGCCCGCTTATGGGGTTCTGCGTGGGAAGGTGAATCTTCATTTCGCTTTGATAGCATAATAAGGCACATCTACACCGTTCCAATGTTATGCACCAGGCTCATGCAGCGAGATCGCGTGTTTTGGCAATACACCCCTCGTCGAACCCACAACGTCCTAGCTGAGACGTGACACACGGAAGGATGAAAAGTTGGCGGCACCAGATGTATAGCTTTTGTTCTCGCTGCTATGCTCAAGCAGATGACAACATGACTTCGATGGTACACATGTGATGTTGACTGCGAGAAGCTAGCTCTTAATCTACGGATCCGGAGTGATATCCCGACTGTGGAGCAACTGGAGCCCGACATTATGGTATCGACTCCCATCTCGTAAAATCCAACGCTCTGTAAGATTGCCAGGAGTCATGGATACAGCACTAGCACCTCACCTCACACCTCCAGAGAAGCTTCAAGTCAAGATGGCTCTCACCATGCACAATGACCTGCATCAGCTCGGAGATCCGAAGCAGTCATGTACGAGCTGCCATCCGAAAGAAGAAAGATGATAGCTGACCTGTGGTCTTCCACCGTTGACATCCGGCCGAGCATGTTACCCTCCGGCCATAAGGTCTTCAATTCGGGGAGGGCTTCGAAGGTTGGTATCGTCATGAGTGTCATGATGTACCTTCTCCGTGTCAGAATCGATCAACGTGGTCTAAAGATATGATAGAGTGCCAAGCATACCCTGGGCTGTATGTGTTCACTCGGATGGGAGGATGCTGGCCATCGTTACCCCATTCCGCTGCCAGGTTCCTAGCAAGCTGCAGTACGGCGGATTTAGATGCGTTGTATGCGCAAGTATCAACACCCTGCTGTCTGTCAGCGCCTTGTTCATTCATACGCCTGCAGGGTCACAAGGCACCACACACACCTTGTTGACGTTGGTTCCAGACATGCTGGCCAGCATAACAATACTACCAGGCACCATACGACGCTGCATGATACGAGCTGCCGCCGTGGCAAAGAGAAAGGTCCCAGTAACGTTGATATCCATGATCCGGCGAAACTTGTCTACTGGATAATCGGTGGCAGCACTTCGCCCAAAGATGCCGGCACAGGTGACCAAGCCCCGGACAGGATATTGAGCGTCCAATTCTGCAATTTCGAAAGCTCTCGAGACGCTCTCTTCATTGGTCACATCGCAAGAAGCGTATCTCAGTTGGTGGCCGGTTCTCTGTGCAACATTTTCCAGCGGTACTGTGTTATCGTTAGACTTCGTGCAGGGAGGACCCAGTGTGGTAGTGGAAGCATACGCCATGTTTCATCCGGAGGCGCTTCGGGCAGATCAGTGCAAAAGACATCAGCACCAGATTCGAGTAAAGTCTGTGCCAGCGACACCATCAGACTTCCGAGACCGCCGGTCACTACCCGCGTCAGCGTCTATGCTATCTTCTGCTGTTTCCACACCCACCAATAATCGTGCGGTCGTTCAAACGGAACAAGTCTTGGCCGCTGTGATGTTGGGAGCTCCCGTTCGACTGCAATGCAACATCATTTGTTTCTGGCGGAGGCATCATCATAATACTGCTTGAAGGGCGTGAATGTGTGCAGAAGTGAGTCCCGCGACTCTGTCACAGTTGACTGGAGAGCACAAGCTGATGGCAATGGTCCTCTACCAACGCCAAGTCGGGCCGTGTACCGCCGAACTCCTTCCAGTCACCGAGAGATGCAACGAAGCAATTCCGAGATGGAGTTGTGCCTCAATTGAACTTCAGCGGTGTGTCATGGCGCTGTCGACGAAAGTACGTAGTCTCAAAAGTACTACACAGAGCTTAGTCGTAACTCTGAGAACAGTTTTGCCTGTCCAGTGACGTGCTTAGGTAAGCGAGTTAATTGACATCGGTGTGAACATCATCGAACCATGGTTGCCACTCGAAGCTGGCATCGTGGTTCCAGCATCCGCACCAGGCCCTTTCACCCATTCAATAAGAGTGCCGGCAATGTCGAAAGTTGTCTGCCGCAGATCATAGAAGACCTTGGGCAAGCTGGCGAAAGCAACCGGTGTGCGAAACTCGGCCACTGCGATGCGGAGGATCTTCTCGTAGAAGCGAGCCAGTGGCCACGTCTTGCCGCACGTGTGCAGTGCAAATGCCAGACAGTGAAGGTTGCTCGGGACATTCGCATCTAACGCCTTGGAGTGGACAATGTAGAAGCGTGCTGCCACGAAGATCGAGTTCATCAGATGTGGATGGCACACCAGCAATTCGTCTTCGTCCATCTGCCGGATCTTGAAAGCGGTGTTCTCGGCGGCATACACGCATCGAGTGTTGGCGAATGCCCACGGTTCCACGGTTTGTCCAGTCCCTTCCGGAGACGCAGTGCGACGCTGTAGAAGGGTGATGACGGCAGTATTTAGGACACAGTTGGTCAAGACTACGTATGCATCCATCTCCGGGCGCTCCCTCGATGCATACTCAGCATTGATCAGACGGAAAACGGCCGCCACGAACTCGTCTCGCCATGCCGTGAGCCGCTCGTCTATGCGTTGTGCCTCCATCTGCCAGGCATCCCGCTCGTCAAAGGCTTCCATGTTGACCGGCTTGCGAAGCAGTTGATGAACCACCGGAAGCTCGGACGCTGCAATTATGATACACAGGGAAAATGCAGAGCAGTAATTGTACGGCCTGATCTGCAGCTCACTCATCATTTCATCCGGGAAATCCCAGAAGGTGTCACTGCAGGGCAGCAACGGACCCCCAGGGGTGGCAGGCAAAGGCAGCTCATACGATGCTCCTATGGTGGAGATACTTTCCAGCATTTGACTCATCCAGTAGGCACGTGTCTTCTCTTCGTGAGTGACCACGGTATTGGTGTAATCTGCCAGTCTCCGCAATGCTGTCGGACTTGATGCAGTACCGAAGTTGCTCGCGTCTGTCAGGCCAAGCTGGACGGTTATCCTTCGAGCCATGGCCAGCAAGTTCCACGATCGTGCGAAGTTTCCTTCTCCATAGTGAAAGACCGACAACATCAGCAGGGCTTGTGCTGATTGCACTGACTGGGTGTCGATGCACCGCAGGATCACAGACGAAGTAAGCTGGGCTCGCAATCGCTCTTGATCCGATGCAGAAGTCGTGATGATACGAGAGTTTGGAAGGGTGATTGCCACAATGGCTTCAACCACCAGCGCGTAGTTGGAAAACCTTACTGTGTCTGTCGACTCCAAGACTTGCATGAACGTTGGCCTGTGCAAGATCGGAAGCCATCGATGATACCTCTGGAACCAGACTCCGCAAAGCTCTTGAATCACCGGAAAGGCCAGAGGATCGTCAAGAGCTTTGTTGTGTGGTGGCGAAAGATCTGTGATGTTGCCTAGGTCGAAGGCATGCTCATTGAGGTCTCGAGCACCTTCCTGAACCCCGATCAATCCTGAAGATTGGTTCGAGCCGCGAGTTGCTGACGCCACTATACTCCCTGCGTCCGCACATGAGCTGTCCATTTGTCCGTAGGCATCGCTACTCGAAGCACTTTGCATGAGATCGCCCGGAGCAACGTCTGTAGAAGCGCGGGCCTCGAGATTCTGCAGCCTGCTCTCCAAGCCATCTACACCATGTTAGCTCTGTACAAAGAGTCTCGGTGGTGGCGACGTACCTATCCGCTGTTCGAGACTCTGAACATAGCCGGCGCGCAAGCCCGCTGCGTGTCGCTCCTTGTCCGCGTACTGGCAGACCAAGCGGGTCTTTTCGCAGAGGCCGCATTTTGGCCTTCCTCTGTCACAGGCGGTCTTGCGCCTTCGGCAGACGTTACACCTGACGAACGGTCCTCGGTCAGACAACACCTGCAGAAGAGACCCGGGCTCACTTACGCGGCTTTCCTCTCCGACGGCGGAGTCGGCGCTGTCTCATCGTTCATGCTGGTGCTAACAGTAAATTAGCTGATAGAAAGGGTATGGTGAGGCGGCGAAGAGTGTGTCCGTTTTGCCGGCTGTTTTCGGGCCATGTCAGGCCGAGCCAAGCTGACCCGCCCATATCCACACGGACTGCGGAGCATTCTTCCCGCGACCTCTTCTCCTCCACGCCTGCGCTTGCTTCAAACCTTGTGCCTTCGTATCAGTTTCCTTGCCTGCACCGAGTCATGAACCACGAGGCTGCCACGATGCCGCCAATCGTGCGCGGATCTTGTTCCTGCACCCCAGCCTATGGTCGGCTGGGGCTCATGGGGAAGACCGCAACGCCTAGGTCTTGGAAGTACATAAGAACAGCTCGACCGTCCCAGATGTCGACACTCTTGCTAGTCAAGGTCTCTTCTACGCGTCTATCACCATGCCAGTACTACCACAGTTCGAAGGATACACTCTTGAAGTCGTCTTGACGACAGCCAATGCTGCCGCTCAGGCATGGTATGGCTACGAACAAGTATGTCTGACCAGTCATCTACATCATTACACGACAACAAGCAGACTGACCACTGTTAGGGCATCATCGCCGGAATCCTGGTCAGCGAACGGTTCCTGGACACCTTTCCATCCGTCAGAAACCCGGTCATGCAAGGGACCTTCACCAGCATCTTCTCAGTAAACATCTGCACCATCGCACGTGTGTTATACATAGCTGACCAGAGTAGCTTGGAAATCTCGTCGGCTGCCTTGTGACTGCTCTATGCGGTGACAAGCTGGGCCGCAAGAACACGCTACGAGTTGGGGCCGGCATTAGCAGCATTGGAGCAATCCTTCAGTTCTCAGCTACTTCATTCGTGCAATTGATGATTGGGAGAGTGATCAACGGACTCGGCAATGGTACGTACCGATGGCAACGAGCTTCCGCATTGTACTGACCTGCAAGGTATGACCTCTGCGACGTGTGGCGTGTATCAAGCCGAATGTGTCCGAGGCTCTCGAAGAGGCAAGCTTGTTGCACAACGTTGTCTTCTACATGATTGCGAGCTGGCTGACACTCGGAACATTCTTCTTGGAGAACTCTGGCCAGTGGCGGATTCCGTTCGCCCTCCAACTGGTTCCAGCTATTGTGCTCATCGCCTTTCTGTTCCTAGTGCCCGAATCACCTCGCTGGCTGATGCTCCGAGATCGACACGAGGATGCCATCGAATCGTTGCGACGATATCTCGGCAAAGGCTTGAGCAGTGACGACGACGTTGTGCAGAACGAGTACAAGTCCATCCGAGGTTCGCTGGAGATCGAGCGGCAATCTAAGATCTCATTCAAGACGGTCATTCTCCTGCCGAGATCGATCGTCTCATCTCAAGCGCATGTTGCTGGGTATGGGTGGACAATTCATGCAACAGATGGGCGGTGTAAGCTCTACCTGATCGCCATTGCAACCACGTCCCCATTACTGACTTCGACAGATCAACGCATTGAACTATTATTTCAGCATCACATTGGTCGAAAACCTCGGTATGAGCGCACTCATGGCTCGTATCCTCACCGGTGTCAACGCAACAACCTACTGCATCTCCACTGCCCTCGCTTTCTAGATCATCGAAAGAGTTGGACGACGATTCCTCATGCTGTCTGGTCTTGGGTTGCAAGGCTTTGCCTATATCATGGTCGCCATTGCTGTGGGACTTCTGGCTACTGCTCCGCAGCAGGTAAGGCACCAAGCACCATTGAATCACGCATGCGACAAGCTAACCGTTGTTCAGTGGGGAGCGGTTGCCATCACCTTCCTCTTCTTCTATTACGCCGCTTTCGGGTGCACCTGGGGTATGGTGCCTTGGATCTATCAGGCTGAGATCAACTCGATGGCGATGCGTGTACGCGGGGCTGCCGCTGCGACGTCAATGAACTGGTTGTTTGGATTCGTATGCACGCAATTCACGTCTGTCGGTATTCGCAACCTAGGCTACAGATTCTACATCAGTGAGTCAGATGCGGCAGTACCGATGAGCCTACTTTGCTGACCAAATTAGTCTTCGCCGTGCTGAACGTCGCGTTCCTGCCTGTCGTTTACTTCCTGTATCCAGAGACGGCAAATCGGACACTGGAAGACCTGGATGATTACTTTGACCGTGACTCCGGACACTCCACCATCATTCGCATTGGAGACAAGGTTGCCAAACAGCATAGTCGTCCGCAGGAGGCGATCGACGCCGAGAGAAGACGAATCGATATGATGAACGAATCCGAGGTGTTGGGCCGTAAGATGAGTGGCACAATTCATGTTGAAGCACTCTCGTAGGTGGCATTGGTGACTCGAAGGAGTCGTGATTACGGTATGGACGAAGCAACCGTCAATTGAATGGACATGTGAAGGATATCTCGTCTCTATCGTCGGTCGAATCAACGTATACATGAGATTACAATCCCCCCAAAACTGTGCATGCACGAGACAGTCGAATCAACCTGCTATGCCTGAGTTTGAGGCTCAATCAGTCAGACTAATCTTTCTCTGGAATATGTTTGCACTGAAACGGAGTGATTACTCTAGGTGTTGGGTCACTGCGACTCTCTAGGTGATTGGCTTCGCCTGTCACTCACGGGACACTCTCACTGTACCTCGTTGACATCGTCGAATGTCGTCCGGTCATCGAGATTCGAGACACCTAGAACTCAAATTTCATCAGAAGCCACTATGGAGCCCGGTGCTCGGAAACATCAATTAAAGTATTCAAGCACCCCATCGGCCTCGGTGCCCGCTGATCACTGGCAAAGGTCATCCGGGAGACCTCCCTACCTTATTTAAAAGAGGAAGGCAGTCCGTGTGAAACTTTGCCGATGTGCTTGGCTTGCGTCCAGCCGGCATCGACATGGCCCGTAGTCCGGAGCCTCCTCGCCGCGACAACTGCCTGTTCAAGGTTTGCCGCTCGCCTCCTTTTCGATACCCACAGATGAGCTCGAACGAAGACACCGGGTGCCATCCACCACAGACTACTACTGGCCGAACGCGAAACCCCAACAGCATAAGTACATCCAGGCACAGAAGCTCTGGCGGGTCAAACAGTGGTTCGGCGACGAGCCCCGTGGGTCATGGACAGTTTGTACGGAGTACAGCGTAATGGAAGGCAGGTACAAATATGATTCCACGATTGCTTTAGGTATTCTAGCATTTCCTCTTCTCTGCATTTCATCTCCTGGCACTTGTGCACTATCTCGAATCTCACCTCCTCAACATGGCAGCTCCGATCGTGGCACAACCGCACGACATCACACTCCCTCAACTCAGCAAAAGCCTACCCGACGTTGTTGTAACAGAGATACAGTCTCCCAAAGAGGTCGTTCAACGATGGCTTACAGCGTTCCAAGCTGCATTCGATAGCGGCCGTGCGGCGAACGTTGCGGCACTTTTCCACGAGGATGGGTGGTTTCGCGATCATCTAGCCATGTCGTGGGACTTCCGTACTCTGCGAGGGCCTTCGAAGATCGCGCAGTTCCTCGAACCACTCCTCGGCAAAGCAAAGCTGCACTCTCTGAAGATACAAGAAAGCGGCAAATTCGCGCCGAACAAGCAGGAGCCAATCTCTGGACTCGAGTGGGTCGAGTCCATGTTTTCGTTTGATACTGGCGCTGGTTCAGGCAAAGGCATGGTCAGACTCGTCGCCCTGCAGAACGGATCGTGGAAAGCGCACATGGTATACACAGCGCTCCAGGACCTGCACGGCTGCGTGGAAGCTGAGGGTGAACATCGACCTCACGGAGGTAACAATTCGCTCAAGGGCGGCGTGTCAGAGGGCAACTGGTACGAACGTCGACAGCGCCAGAAAAAGTTTATGGACGAGCAGCCGCAAGTTCTGCTCATCGGCGCCGGCCAGTCGGGTCTCAATCTCGGAGCTAGACTGCAAACCCTAGGACTGTCTTGCTTGATCATCGACAAGAACGAGCGGGTCGGCGACAACTGGAGGCATCGCTATCGAACACTGGTTACCCACGACCCAGTACAGTACACGCATATGGCGTATATGAAGTTCCCAACGAATTGGCCACTGTTTACTCCAAAGGATAAGCTTGCGGATTGGTTCGAGATTTATGCCAACGCAATGGAACTGAACGTCTGGCTACAGTCTACTGTGAAGTCTGCAGAATTTCAAGACGACTCCCAGTCATGGAACGTAGAAGTTACTCGGGCAGACGGTAGCACGCGATCTCTAAAGCCAGAACACGTGGTGATGTGTACCGGCCACGCCGGAGAGGCCAAGGTACCGAGCTTCCCAGGACAATCTTCCTTCAAAGGCACCGTATACCATGCAAGCCATCATAAAGATGCCAGCCAGCAGGAGAATGTAGCTGGCAAGAAGGTTGTCGTTGTCGGTACCGGAAACTCTGGACATGACATCTCTCAGAACTACTACGAAAGCGGTGCTCAAGTGACCATGCTCCAGCGAGCTGGGACATATGTCATCTCCGCCAAAACAGGCCTCTTCATGCTCCACGAAGGCATGTACGACGAGCAAGGCCCACCCACCGAGGACGCTGACATTGCCGGACAAAGTCTACCAATTCCTGTGCAATTTGCTCTGAACGTTGGCTTGACGGATCGCATCAAGGAAGCTGAAAAGGCCAGTATCGAGGGCCTTGGTAAAGTAGGCTTCAAGCTTGACTTCGGCCATGATGGATCTGGCATCTATCGGAAGTATGTAACGAGGGGAGGTGGGTACTACATCGATGTCGGTGCCAGCCAGCTTATCATCGATGGGAAGATCAAGGTTGAGCAGAGCCCGGATGGGATCAAATGCTTCAACGAGAACTCGCTCGTCCTTGCCGATGGTAGGGAATTGGACGCTGATGTCGTGGTGCTCGCGACCGGGTATGACAACATGCGCACAACGCTGAGAAAGGCGCTGGGCGACAAGATTGCGGATAGATGCAAGGATGTGTGGGATCTGGACGAGGAGGGCGAGATCAACGCGGTGAGTACCCCGAAGTCTCGGAGTGGTTGCCCAATTCATGTACTGATATGCTTTACAGATGTGGCGGACGTCTGGGCACCCAAAGCTGTGGTTCATGGGTGGAAGCCTTGCTTTGTGCCGTACCTATTCTCGATTTTTGGCATTGCAGATCAAGGCAACCGAGGAGGGTCTGGTAAACTGAATGTTTGTAGCTGGATATATCTCAGCGATTGTGCCAAAGCCACCCAGCAGCTCAACATTGCAAGCATTCGTCCATCTTCTGCGAAGCCAACTGTAGGTCTTTCTTCAGATCGTGGAACCAGAGTTGGTCGAAGAAGGATTCGTTTTGCAGTTTTCCTAGGATCCTGGTCATGTCAGAGCCAACTTCTTGGTGCTGGAAGTGTATCATCTGGCCGACTTCAGCGGCTCTCGAAAGCTGCCCTTGGGCTCGCGGTCGTCTGACTGCGTCGTAGGCCCCCAGGGCTGCGCTGATTTGTGTCTCAGAGTTGCCATTATCACACGAGCCGCGGGCAAGTTTCAGCATGAGTTCTGATAACACCAGAGCATCTTCGACTCCTTGTGCAGCACCAGCGGCTTGGAACGGAAGTGACGCGTGAGCACTGTCACCGACGAGCACGGCGCGCCCACGGTAGTATGTCGGCGTATGCAAGTGATGAAAGAATCCCCACCTTATCGGGCTCGCCTTGCTGAGGAGGCGAAGAAAGCGTTCGTCGATCCCGCGGTCCTGGAAGTCTGCCATCATCTGCTCGTGAGTGACCTTTTCTGTCACCGTATGGCCCGCTCGCCATGGCTTGCTGGCATCGGCGACGCATAGAAGGAAGTTGAACTCCTGCCAGAGGATATATGTCAGCACATTCCACTCCATCAGGAACGAGTTGGGGAATACGCAAGCTTACCCTGCCTTCTGAAATGCGGTAGGCAACGCAACTTCTTCTGTCGCCGAAGTAAAACTTGGCAGTATCTGTATGCGATCCAAGGATTTCTTGGGCCTCAGCGATCGGTATCACACCTCGATAGCAATACGAGTCGGCGTATACCGGCTCCACCTGATCAGGGTATAGATGTCTCAAGATGTGCGCTCGCACTGTACTCTGAATACCATCTGAGCCAACCAGAATGCTGGCGTCGGCGGTTTTGCCATCTGCAAAAGTCAAGATGACCTTATCTGAACACTGTTGGACATCCTCCAGTCGCTTGTCGAACTGGACGTTATTCATAGGTATAAAGCTGGTCATGATATCGAGTAATGCTTTCCGGTGGGCCTGATTATGTTAGCACTGCTGAAGAGGATACTAAGAGTGGCGAGGGACGGACAGATTTGCGAACGTAGTCAGGATGGCCCCAACTCGACTGTCCATACCACTTCTCAGTCAGACCTGAGGTCAAGAATTAGTGGTCGATGGTGAGATGTGGTCGAGATCTTGCAACTGCGAGGCCGTACCAAGGCCCTCTTCGAGAAGGAGACCCTCGAAGAAGACATGTTGAGATTCCGCTGACTTATTACCAACGCATATGGCTTCGTACTTCTCGCGGAATGCAGGCTCAATCATGTCCATAGCCCGCATGCCGTTGGGTCCGAGCCCGATGCCAGCTCTGTGTTGCAGTCAGCGGATTGAGCTTCATGCTGCCTCGCAGTACAATACCAGCTCACCCCACAGCAGAGTATTCGTTCGCTTCTTCGTATAGCGTAAACGATACACCCTTGTTGTGCAAAGCCATGGCGAAGGCAAGGCCCCCGATGCCAGCGCCTGGTCTGGTAAGTACTCTAGACGAATCGGTTGAGGTGCTGAAGTCGTACCGACAATGGCGACATGCAGGCCTTCTTCACGGCTATTAGCCATGTTGGATCTCCGGAAGCTCGTGTCAGGTGTCACTACTCAGAATGTCGTGTCATGTCGTCTTAACTGACACGATTCGAAGATGTAAGGCACACAGCCAAATATGATTGCAAGAAGAGGTGCAGAAGTACAAGTAAGGTGGCTCTCCACTGCACCCGACTGTCCGCATCTCCGCAAACGTGCCACTTCCTCCCCATACTCCCAAGCATAGACTCCATCGCGGGAGGAATGACTCTTAGCGAGCTGCTCTCACTCGGAGAAGTTTTTACCACCCAAGTGGGTACTACATAGTTACCTCCGACGACTAGGACAACACCAATGAAGCTGCCAGCCAAACGGGCACGCAGAGGCACCCTACATTCATCGAGGTAAACTTTCTTCTAATGCATACTTGATCTCCCCTTGCCACACATCAGGGCGAGTGAGCCCTTCCTCGCAAGCCTTCGGTACCTGGCAACACGGTCTATGCGAGCGTACCTTCCACAGTAGCAGCAGCAGCAGCCTTCCAATCTGAACAGAAACCTGCGTAAAAGATCCGGCAACCTGGAGGCACGGATTCTCGATAGCACTTCTCGAGGCGACCTGCGACGGTCGTGCCCGGTTCGTACATCGCTTCCCAAGACAGCAGGAATCAAACGCCAACGGAGTAACCCATGACAAGTCCACCGTGGTACTCCCGCCTCGCAGATGTTTGCTGCTGTCAACATCGCCGCTGTACAACAGTGAAAAAGTACCGCTCGTAGCACCAAGCTCGAGACGGCGCGCACCGCCGCATGTCGAGATACAGATGGCTGGACACAAGGCAGAAGCAAACAGCCTGCGATGCGGTCAGCTGCTCAGACTCAACGATGTCTATAAAGTAAAAAGATCCACTTGCAGCCCGCCCGACATCCAGCAGACTTCGACTTCGGTTTTCTTTTCCCTCGCCATCAATCTCAAGATCTCTTGGATCGTATACCACACAGTATGCTCCCGGGCGAACCACTATGCCGATGGAAAGCCTGCCAATCGCTCCCCAACCTGGGCACTCGATTTTGCAACCAATGTAAGTGCAGTATCCTGACTTCTCGAGCAGAGCCGATCTGAGTAGCTGAGCTGACATCTACCAGATGCATGCCAGGGTACGTCAGTGAAGAGGTGTGCCCGTGTGCGGTAAACTGCTAAATCCGCATCCTCTTGTGCTCAGGCTTCGGTGGTAAATGCGAAATGGCCGTAGCGTTCGAGAAAGCAGATCTCTGTGTAGATCACAAGTGCATTGCTGAAGCTTGTTGCCACCCGAAACCTCTCGAGTCTGACGCTTGTGAGTTTCATCAATGCCGGAGGTGCAGGAGGGTCGGGCGAACTCAAAGGAACTCGAAGGGCGAAGTCAGGGGATATAGTGGTGATTGTGGTGGGCGCATGCCTCAACATCTCGGATGCCCAGCAATCGAGGTCCTGCTGATGACTGCCAGACCAAGAAACTGGATGCTGTACGGTCTCGTAGACTCACTGAAACCACAACGAGGCTATGTGGGGGCAGGTTGCAATAGTCGAGAGGGGAAGATGGTTGGCCTCGAAGAGATATGGCAGGGCTTATCGGTGTGGAGTAGCGCCAGGAAGCTTGAGAATCAATATAAGTAAGACCATCTATGCATTCCTTCATTCGTCCGTCACATCGTCCTATCGAGTCTGTGGTTTTTGAAGTCAGCTCATGTATCGCTGCGCTTCATTCTCATTCGGGTTTCCGCAGTATCATTGAACCTGCATCTCCTTGAAACGATTGAGCCGGTAGCAAATGCCGAAGAAGAAACAGCTGAAGCGATCGGACACCTTAGCAAATATCTCATAGATCCGTTTTCGAACCAGTGATCTCGACCTGCTCGGATCCGCGGTCATTCGCCCTCAATGACCAGCGAGCCGCATCTCGGACATCCGAAGTGGTGTACTCAGCAACCAGATTTCCCCAGCTGCCGCCATATCCTTGACTACCATCCCCGAAAGTAGATCCATCTGGCAGCCTCATCACATCTTGAACCGGGTTGGTACCTCCTGAACACAAGCCGTAGAAGTGGGAGTTCGTCGGCTCAACAGCCATGACGTTCATGACCTGCTGAGTACCACCAGCAAGTTGGTACCTCCTGAACACAAGCCGTAGAAGTGGGAGTTCGTCGGCTCAACAGCCATGACGTTCATGACCTGCTGAGTACCACCAGCAAGTTGGTACCTCCTGAACACAAGCCGTAGAAGTGGGAGTTCGTCGGCTCAACAGCCATGACGTTCATGACCTGCTGAGTACCACCAGCAAGTTGGTACCTCCTGAACACAAGCCGTAGAAGTGGGAGTTCGTCGGCTCAACAGCCATGACGTTCATGACCTGCTGAGTACCACCAGCAATGTTCCAACTTCCGGAGCCATACGAGGAGATGTCACTGCCGCCATTGAAGTACTGGCCAACGGTCATAGCACACGGCCCTGGACCGTCACACCATGAGAACGACGGATCAGAATCAGTCGCGGGCCACGGCGATGGAGGTCCCTCTCCGCTAATGCCTTGTTTGTAATTAGACTCGCTTTGCAGGAATGACATGAAGACGTTTGAGGCATGGTTCCATGCGACATTGTACAGCCAGAAGTGTTCGCTGCCCAATCCTAAGAGCCATGTGCCCTTGGTTGCTTCGATGAGTACACCGCCCTTAGCTGAGATGTCGGTGCCTCCACTACTGCCATCGCTGGGGTGATCGGCGACCCAAACCCAAACGTTGTCGATGTACGCTGACGATTTATTCGTGAGGTGCATGCCAATGTATGCGCCTTGACACGTTGCGGAGTCGCCACAGTTGACCTCGGTGTCGCGAGTGCCCCCGACAGTGATGAGGCTGTTGTGTATCGAGACATCTCCCGGCTTATCGCCAGCGAGGTTGACCTGCAAGATGATCGCGCCCGGTAATTGTTGACCGACGGTGAAGCGAACGTCTTGAATATGTGCTGTACCAACCTGGCCTGGCTCGCCGATGCGAACGACGGCAGTGGGCTGGTCTTGATTCGCAAAAGCTGAGCCGTAGCCGCTGATGGTGGACCAGCCATTGCCAATCAGTTCTGTTCCGGGCGGAATTGTGATGGTCCGCTGGGTTCGATAGATGCCGTAAGGCAGGAATGCGATCTTTCCTGCTTCGGCAGCATGAGCCAGAGCAGCCTGCAAAGCATTTCCATCGTCCGTGGACCCGTCACCTTTGATGGTGAAGCCGCCATCTTGAGCTGGGCTTTTGAGGTTCACGATATCCTCAACTGTAGCCTCGGGATACGGGTCCGCGGTCATCACGGGATAATTACCGTCGGGAGCGATCTGTGAAGGCCTGGAGAGGTCCCGGATTGGTCCATCGGCCTGATATATTGGACCGCTGCCAAAGGTGTTCCCGTGAACGTAAGTTCCGACATGCGTGCGAGCTGTTATCTTTGGCTGTCCCGCAATAACCACCACATCATGTTCAGTGTTGTCAATATTGATGTTCTCGAGCACAAAGTTTGGAAAGGCGTTGTTGCTAGTGAGGAACACGTGGGAGCTCACGGAGACTGTGTCAATAATCGAGACGAAAGGCCCGCCGTCTTGCTGAAAAACCACTGGAAATCCTACTGTGTCGAATGTGGTTGCAAAGATATTGATTGCGAAGCCACCCGCTGTCCGGATTCCGACTGTCGTGTCTTTGAAGGTCATGTTCTTCAGTGTGACTTCCTGAGCACCGAGGTAGTCAACCCCGATGTTGCCAAAGGAGACCATGGTGTCGCCAACCTGAACCGTAGAGCCTCGGCCCATCGATATACCTGCACAGAAGTCAGTCGGCGCTGCGATGAACCCGAGAGATTGCCACAGCATACCTGTATGTACGTCTTGTGGTAGTCGGATTTGGACATTGACCAGGCCAGAATTCTGAGCGACCCTCCAGTTCAGCGCTGTGAAGTCTTTCGTGCCAGCCTGTTGGGTCGTATGCAGAACGATGTTCTTCAGCATGGTGGAGAACTTCAACTCTCCGCCATTGCCGGGCCTGTCGTGACCGCCTACAACGAGTGAGCAGCCGGTGAAGCTACTTGAGGCAGAGATGATAGGCGGCTGCGCAGCATCGCCCACCAAGATGGTGTCAGTAAATATGAACAGCGTCTCATCGAGTTCGTATGTGCCGGGAGCCAAGTATACAACACGAGGTTCGCCTGCCAGGAAGCCATTGTCGCGGTTACCACGATGAGGGCCGCCAGATGCGATGGCATTTCTGAGACCCGCGGCATCGCTGACAGCCACATACACCTGGTACTCGAAAACGCCATCGAGAAACGGGACAAAATCGTTCGCGTTCGGGTCGCTACGGTCAATGTTCGGGAACCACCAGTCTGAGTTACTCGACGGAGGCGGCGCTGGCGGTAGAGGCTGCGATGGCCCATTGCTACACGTCGCACCGAAGTCCAGGACATTGCGGGCATGCTGCATATAGTTGCAGCCTCTGTCGGAAGGAATGTCGCTGTTCGCAGCATCCCACATCAAACCATTGTATCCAGGCACGTTTCTGGACTCCTGAAGCAAGCCAGGTAGATTCTCGATATCGATGAAGTCGAACTCTGCTGTGAAGTAGAAGGGCACAGCGTCAGCAGTGTCTGGAGCAAGAGCAGCCCTCACAGTGAGGAACCCTCATACCCATCAGCACTTACCTGCCCCTTGCGTGGATCCAGGGACACCACAATGCAGCTTCGCATTCGCCGAGGCCGTGCCTGACAGATACCCGGCCACTCAGCCAGGTTGTAGCGCCCGCCTGGCCCGTTTGGATTGTCGTTGGAGTCCCGAAACAGATCGTTCGCCGAGCACTGATTGTTGTAGAACTGTATAAAGAGATAATAAAACTCTGCTTCCTTGATGGCCTGGTCCATGTCCGCAATCGGCAAAGGACACTGCGGCGCGCCGGAAACGAAGTAGCGATTGCTGGGTCGCTCGCGAAATGCCCTCGCAAGTTGTTGACAAGATCTCCCAGAAACTGAGAACCGTTGTCAGACTCGACGTCAATGTCCCAGCCGTCAACGAAGGTATCTCCAAAAGGCCGAGGCGAATTCGAAGTCACGGCAGGATTCGCGTAGCTGTTCCAAAGCGAGAACGCAACATCTTGTGCATCGCCCGGACTCGTAAGTTGCCAGTCGCTGCCACCACCACCAAGACTGATGAAGACCTTCTTGCCGTTGGCTTTGCAAATGTCGATGTCCCTCGCAAGTTCGTCGCATCCGTCGCAGGTTCCGTCCGGTCTTAGCTCGTGGCTCCCAATGAAGCCGTTTGGGAACCTGCCATTGCCGAACTGTGACAGGAATGGGATGATGAGGATGTCAGCGTCCTCATCGGGAGCACAGTAGTCAGCTAGATTCCGCTCGTTGTCATCTTGTCCCTGCAGAATCGGTCAGTCACGGATCCCACCATCAAAGCGATGGTCTGTACCCAGTACAGCACTGATTCGAATCTCTGGGCGGTTGGAATCGCTCGAGAGACAACAGCCCGTGCGGCGATGGCGGCTAGAAGCACCCGATTGAGAATGTTGATATGCATAGCAGCGCAGGTAAGAAACAACAAGACTGGTAGATCGCGGGTCGAAACAAGACTGGTGCGGGCCCATACCTACGTATGAAGACAGTATATATCTTGACTCCCATTTCAGGAGAAGGTTGAATCCAGCCCAGCAAGCCATCGTTCAATGGTAACATGGTTGGTGAGCCGGATTAACAAAGGTACCCTCTCACCGTACTTCTGCCCATGGCTTGCAACATGGCCAGTAGAGCTTGAGGACTATCAAATGTTCAGCTGGCGCTGATGGCGAACCGCCGCTTGCGGTGAGCCCCTCGTGGACAACGTCCAATGTACACTATCCGTATGCTTTGGCCTTCGCCATGGAGCAAGCCCGGCGCCGCGCGGACACGGTGGCGTCAGACCCAGGAACGAGGGCTTGCCGTGGCTCTTTGTTTCGACATACCAGGGGCAGTGCCGAGCTGTCCACATGCAAGTCAGCTGTCCCGGATTTGTCATGGAGATGTCTCGGAGGGGTGGTGTGATGTGGCTTGAAGTTCTGGACGATCCAAGACATGGATTTTAGCGGTCGAGCAGTAGAATGTCCGTGAAATGATGGTGAAGATCCAACATCTGCGCGATCGCTCCACCGGAGGAGTGTAGGCATGGCGTGTCAATAGACGTGAAGGTGGGATGAAAGACGCAGTGCTCTCGAAACATTGATGGTCATTTTGCGCCGAGTTCTGGAAGCTTGAACCTCCCAAGCTCTCAGCTCGAGCCTTAGCAATGCTTAGTAAAGTCCTTGCGTCTCCGTTAGGATCCGTCACATAGATTCGATTTTATCAGTGATTCATGTCGATCTCAGAGCTGGGGAAAGGATGCACCACGCTCACCGTCTCCGTCGAAGCTCTCTAGAGCAGATGCAGGTTTGAGTCTGGCCAAGTCTGAGACACAGGGGGGTATCAAGCAGCCAGACAGAGCAGCGTCCCAAAACCTGCCCTGCTTGCAACCGTCCTACACCACGAACAGCTCTGCGCCTCATCTCAACTACTACCGAGCGCCAGTAAGTTTCCAGCCGCTCACCTCTTCTCCTCCTTCCTCTTCGGAGCAAAGTTCGACAACCACACCCTCGCTCTGTCTAGGTCCCCAGATTCCGCCTCAAGACCCCCAAGCGCCCATTCAACCCCATACCCTCCTTTCCCACTCACATCTTCTTCAGCAGCAAGCATCTCCGCCAGCTTCTTCCTCCTCTGACTTCCCTCGTCCACGCAGAAGTGCAACGGAGTCGCCCCCACTCTCATCAAACCGTCCAGGAAAGTCTTGATCATCGGCAACGCTTCTTTCGTAGTGATGTTGGCCGCCATCTCCGAATGCTTCCGGCCCGTCTTGCAGTACTCATTTCTGCACCACGCTTTCCCGCAGCCGGTCACGAGCTGCTGGAGGTATCGCCGTTCGACACGACGACGCAAGGCCTTGCCCTCGGGGTCGTACATACTGACGTACAGCGGCCCGAAGCACACACTACACAAACCCACATCATTCCCCGGCCCCTGCCCCTGCCTTGTCCCCGCACGCGTATCACCAGATTTGGAGCAAACATCTAGCGTCCTACCGCAGTTGAGATTCCCGCACGGCACCGGAGGGGGTCGGGATAGTCGATCGATATCGTGAGATTTCAAATGCGTTTCCATATCCCGCAGCCGCACAATTTTAGAGCACATGTGACATTCCGTCGTCCGCGCGCCGTCGGCGAGTTCATGCGGCGTCATGCCTGAGAGCAGGGCCTCGGCGTTCGGAACGTCTGGGTCGCCGTCTTGAGGGACTTCGAGGTGGCAGAAGCGGCAGAGGATAGTTTTGGCTGGGCAGGTGGTTGTGCGGTGCTGAGCAAGCGCGGGTATCGATGAGAACGTCTCCTGTGTACTGCAGTCGCTGCATCGGAGGACTTCGGTGGGATGATTTAACGTATCGTGTTTTTGGCGAGAGGAGATGGTGTTGCCGTAAGCGTCATCGTGAGGGCAGTGCCAGTGGTTCTGGTAGGCTGGTGATGCTTTCTGGAAGACTTGGCCGCAGCCGTGAGGGCAGAGGACGTTGTTGCGGAGGCAGAAGTTCTCGTGGAGGATGAGTCGGCCTTCAGGTACCCATTGGTTGCAATTCTTGCACTGCACATCATCGGGATCATGCGCTGCCTCGGCGTCTTCACTGATGTCGACTACCGATCCAGACTCTGAATGCTTTGCGCGAAGGGTGAAGCGTGATGGATGTTGCGGTGTAGTGCCGTTGGTGTGATCGCCATTGGTCTGCGGCTTTGAAGGCGCGAAAGCATGGACTGAGACAAACAGGGCATCCGCCTTCTCGAGCTGGACGTTCGATGGCTCTAGCCGTATGCGCTTCGTTCGATGGCCGTCGAAGTCGGCGAAAACGAACTCATCGATCCGTGGTTTCGCACGCTGAGTCGCAGAGAGAGGGCTTACAAGCAGATCCATATCGTCCTCGTCGGTTTCGCCACTCAGCTCAAGTTCCAGCGGCTGGGTTCTGTTCCATGAAGAAAGGGTGAAGTCGATGTAGTCCCCAGGCAGGACCTGACCCTCCTGCGCATTGAACAGATCAAGTTCGCCACCCGCAGAGGTCCCCTGTTCACTTCCTGGCAGTTTCGTCATCTTCTCTGCAATCCGCTTCATCGTCTCCCGCGCCTGATCTTCGTTCAGAGCTTCGATATCGACTTCTAGATCTGTGTCGACAATGCACACACCATCTGCGCCTTCTGGCTTGAATCCATCAATCAAAAAGCGATACTCGTCCTTCTTCCCATGCAACCCTCGCCCATGCTGCACCACCAGGACCTCGCCATTCGTGAGCGTAGTGTAGTTCTGCCTCAGATGCTGCTCGAGTAAGGCCTTCCAGTCCTCGGGATCGTAGCCTGCCTCGAGCGGTCTGAGCTTGACGAATGTGCCTTTGGGTAGTTGCTTCGCGTGCACTGTGATGATTGGGTGGCTGGAACCACTTGTGGGATTTGTGTCATCGTCGTCGTCGATGACCATAGGCTCTGACTCCTTACTGCCATCTCCCCCAGAATTCTGCGACCCTGCATCTTTCAACTCTGCATCCTTCAAGCCTAGCGATTCCAGCAAGAACGGACTCAACTCCGCTTCTCCGTCATCCGTCGAGAATTCTCGAATGCCGGCGTATACCACTCTGCCATTCCCCGGATTCACCAGCCTAAACGTCAAAGGGTGTGGCAGCTGCTGTCGCTGGTCCTGGTATTGCGACTCCGCCTGTCGGTACGCCGAGTACGTGGCCGAGTTGTAGGGATCGTATGTGGGGAGGTCGCGTTGCGCGTTCTCGGCCGCCGCATGCCATGAAGCTGCTAGCAGTTGTTCAAGCGCGGAAGGTGGAAGTGTGATTTTGTCGCCGGGTAATGGGTGCGCGCGGCGGCTGCTGGCTATCGTGAACTGCGCGGACCATGATAACGATGGCGGAGGTGTAGCGGCCATGGTTGCGGTAGGGTTGTTTAGCTGGGCGTATCGAGGAAGAGAGAGGCTTCTTGTCGGCTATATTAGCATACGCATAGCGAGAAATTCGAGTGTGAATGTTGTACTAACCTGGTGAGAGGCAAACGTCACTCGAAGCTTCCATCATCATATGTCAATTCGTCAGCGGAGCCTAGTCGTCTGCATTAGGAAGCAGGAGGAGAAACGTTTCTCCGGCAAGCTCCGTTCCGTTCCGTTCCGTTCATGCGATATGAGCTTCGACATCGACTTCTAACTCTACTCATCATCACATGAACAATGGCCGATCTCGATCGACTACCAACTACCCTTCTAGATCTCCTTGCGAACACGCTAGTACTCCGCCAGCTTTCTCCTTACATTCCCAGTAAAAGCCTCTTGGCGCTCTCCGCCACCTGTAAGGATATCCAGGACATCATCATATCTCAATCGGAGCCATGGCGACATCTGGATCTCACTGGCATTACGTCCGCCATGATCGACTCGTCGCCGATCGATTCCGGTGGCATCTCTTGGCGTGCGTTCTACAACGATCAGAAACTCTTCGACGCACAGCAATGGCCAGCGGCTAACAGGATCTAGGAGCCGAACGAATGGATGAAGCACTAACCGAGGACGACTTCTACTCCGGCCCACTAAGAGGGATCTTCGGACGTCTGCATCAGCAGCGTCTCCTCCGAAACGTGCGTACTCTGGTCTTGGATGGACTCTCTGTACCGGCCGACATAGTGCGAGAGATTGTCTCCGAAGATAGATACAACGTTCGAATCCTCAGTATACGGGAGTCGAAACATCTCAATCAAACCAAGCTCCAGCAAGTACTACGTTACATCACGAGGCCGACTCGAGCGGAAGGCACTCCCAAGCTTAAAGCACTCTATTTCTTTGGACCCAGGAACACCGTCCGTGCGAACAGTGGTCAACAGTACGGCCTACCTTTATCAGGCCGACATGGAGTCTTGGGATCCGAAGGCGCTCAGATTGGAGCCGAGTGGAACCGGCGCTCATCTTCTACTCTGCAGACGTACATCTCTGATGACGAAAGCAGGTGGTATGGCTCCACCGGCCGCGTAATGAAACGTCCCCTCTCCGACTGGCCAGAGACTCTCCACGCTTGTAGGGACCTCGTTGCATTCGACGCCGTCCTCTGCCGCGGCATCCGCCACAATATCACAAAGGTCTCTAGCGAAAGCTTTCTGCAACCCGCAATCGCCACCGTGGCCCTTGGTCGAGGCTGCGAAGTCTGCAGCAGGTCTCCCGAAGGGCCATCTATCTTCGGCACAACACCATCTCACACGCTTCCGCTACTCAGCCCAGTACCACTGCACTCATCCACCCTCCGCGCTGCCCAAATATCCCACCCAACGGGAACCCGCCCACCCCACCTCTACGCCCGCTGCGAAGACTGCCTCCGCGGCCGCTGGTGCGAACGCTGCAACCGGTGGTGGTGCGAAGACTGCTATGACGACCCAGTCAGCAAACTCCACCTGCGGACCGAGATGCAGCAGCTCGAGCTCCGCGAGCAACTCGAGCGAGAAGAGATAACAGGACCGTCGTGGGGGACTTCGGCGACCACGTCGTCAGTAAAGGTATATTCCAAACTCTGCGTCGAGCACTGCCTGGTGAGCGAGATGATGTCTGGGGCTGGTAGTAATGGGATGTGGGGTTGAGATCGACCAAAGCTCCGCCAATGCTCTGTTGGACAAAGCACAACTATTCTACCAGTTCTAGGCACATGTACGCTCATCCAGCATACGCTCACCGCCCACTGTTTCTCAATCATAGCACTGGCTGACAAGACTCTAGGCGGGTGTGCACAGAGACTGCTGGGAGTGCGGCCGCCTATGCGAAACCTGCCAATCGCTGTACATCAAGACCTGTAGAAACGGCGGATGTGGATCAACATACTGCCCGGAACACGATCCGGATTGCTCGAAAGACTACGTATGCTTTTCTTCCTAGTCTGACACCAAAGTGTACTAACAGCTTCCAGTGCAGTTGGTGTAGCAGCGGTGGGAGACTTCGAAGAGCCAGAGAGCTGTATTGAGATTATGTCACCCACACCCCACTCGCCGAAGCAAGCAGATGGCTAAACCTCCTCCGTCGGGACAGACGCACTTATTGCTCGTCAGCAGAGTACGACTGTTCTCCGATGCGGGACGGCTCCTGCAATCTGGATATCAACCGCTGCACCGATTGGTTGCAGGGTTCTCCGAGACAACATCACTCCCTAAGCAGCGCTCTGTGACCTCCAAGCTTGCAAACCAAGTCCGAGACACTTGCTGAGCCCTCTACCAATCGCTTTGGGGCCGGTGGCATATGGAGTGTTTGCCTGTCGGTCCAGGGCGGATTTCACTTACTGTCGCGATGTTCGAGCTCGATACCGCGATCTCTACTGCAGCTTCTGGAACGAGGACTATTACTGTGGATTCGAAGACGTCAGATTCTCCTACGTCTTTTGGGACGTCGACTACCACTGTAGAGTCCGAAACGTCGACAGCCTCTGCACAGTCTGAGACGTCAGCAACCACTACCCGCACTCGCTCCGGGGCGAATAATAATGCTACTTATACTGTGATTACACAACCTCGGAGGCACCACAAGCACCACGGACACCAAGAGCGATACGGAAGTATCACGAGCACTACGGACACTACGGACACCACGGGCACCACGGGCACCACGACCACCATCACAAGCAACACACCAAGCTACACAGTGGCCCGGAGGAAGCATAGATGCCGTCGCATGTCAGAGAGTGTACATGTCGGACTTGATTGAAGGTATTCCGCATACATTCGATTGCACTCATATACCCCACATTTGATGTGGCCGCGTAGAAGTGCTCGGGCTCGTTTTATATTGTTCTATTCCTTTACTGCAGTCCCATGAATGCCTCCCCGCCCCCATAGACCCTTCCCCGTGCAATTCGGCAATTGTGCTCAGACTCGAATTCTCAGCTTGCTATGAATCATGACTACTACCCCCTCTCTTTCGCCTCCGCAAAGTTCTCATCGCCTACTGACCAAAATCCCAGCTCCGTGTCTCTCCAGATCGGGATTCAGCTCGTTAGCAATTTCAATCATATCGCACTCACGGGTTCATCCAAGCCCTGAGAGGTCTGAGAGCCGCACCCGCACCTGTCCAGTTGCCAGCGCCTCCGCTTCGCCAACAAGGGACTGGATGAGTCCTCGAGTCGCCGTCGGCACACATTAACCTAACTATTTGTCTTGGAAAACGATATTCGTGATAGAAGGATGCTGGAGCGTCTTGACAAAGGACCACATCAGAGCGACAAGGTCGATGATCTGGCCGCCCGAACGCCGATGCAGCTCTGTTTGAGTTTGAGTAATCTTTGTGCTACGTGCCTGTTCTGCTGTACCAGGCAGTAGCCCGAACTCCAGGCGTTCCAGCTTCGTTAACTCCAAGTCTGCCAGAAGGGGACCAACAGCTTCGTCCAACAAAGCTGTCGGACCATCGGGATTCAGACTTGGATATGGCACCAACGTAAATCTTAGACTCTGTAGCGTTGCTTGCGATTGGGTAAGCATTGTTCGATATACGTTGTACCGGGGCATCTCTGGGCACATGCAAGGCTGGCCGGAGCTGAACGTCAGCGTGAGGCTTATGAGTGTGTTCATCTTCTCGAAAGAGATAGGTCGACTGAGCATCGCATCGGAGGTACTTCGGAGAGGAATGCCCTCTGTGAATGGGAGGTCGCTCAGCATAGAAGCTGAGTTGAAATGTAGACGGCGGCTAGTCAAGAGACCATAAAAGACATCTGCGTCCGACTGTCGAGGAATCCACGACGGGCGGAAGCCGCAGCCGACTTCTAGGTAAGACGCTGCGTGCTCTTCCGCAGGACCCCATATATCGGCTTGCTTGGTTTGATTCAGACTCCTGCCTACATGGTTTTGGTGGACACCCCATGAGAACGATAGTCTGTGCAGCTTCGGTAGCTTGGCAAGAGCGCCCACGAGACCACTGTAAGTCTTGTCAAATGGCAGTGCGCGACCTTGGGCGCTGATCACCTTCATGGCCAGCTTGTCATGTATCTCCGAAGCTTCCAAGAAATCCATTCCAAGGTCCAGGTGCTCTTCGTAGTGCTTCAAATGGTCCTCTGCACTCCAGAAAAAGAACGGCCAGGCCCGAAATCGACTTTCCCATTCTACACGAGGAACCCGGGGAGGTAACGAACGAGCACCATAGCGTCTAGTCACCCATAGGTTGTCCCGCTCGCGCCTTGATACAGGAAAGGCCTCGGAGGATTCTCCCTGTCCATTCCGATACCCTAGATAAGCCTTATCGATCTCAGACCACATAGGCTTCCCAAGCAGGATGACTTCCTCAATGTGCTTGCTAAACACAGGATGATCGCAGATCGCAAGAACATGCTTCAAGGATGTTGGCGAAGGGTAGATGTGGAGTGTCTTGCAGCGCTCCGCGAGAACGCTGTTGCAAGAAGGGACAACATGGCGGCAGACTAAACGGAGCTGCAAGAGATCATGCGTGGTCAGCTGTCTGGTAACTTGTAAAAGCGTCTCGTCGGCCAGGTCGGTGAAAGACATTTCCTGAACTTACTTCGGAGATCGGGCGCTTGGTGTCGGAAGGTGTGGTCTGATTGTGTTCGGAGTTCGAGCGTTCGTCTTGAGCGATCACTTGGTCGACTTGAGTTGGCGCAAGGAGAATCGAAATGATGAGGTACCGATTGTGGAGTCGCAAGAAACATTGGACAGGGGAGAATATATATATATGAACACCTTTTACATGTCGGTGTAGTCAGCACAGTTTGACCAACCCGGGCCAACGAAATTGTAAGAAGTCGCTGAACTCTGTTGAGAAAAAGTGGATCTTCGTTATGGCCAACGTACGTTCTTTGACATCGTCTTCTCCGTCGCTGGCTGACTCACATCTTGTGCTCCAACTGGATGCCTTCCGTCTGCTGCAGCTTCGCGCTTTTGCCAGCTTACCTCATCTCAGCGCTCGCAAGGACTTCGAGCTGGCGTGCAGACCAGCATCCCTCAGCACCTTGGTGTTCAATCCCCAATTGCAGTAGTCGGCCAGCAGTCTTTCCGACGGAGAGAGCGTTTTCTTCTTGCGCTGCAGCATCGCCAAACGGCGAATCCTAGCTGCGAGCCTCTCTAAGAACGAACTCACTCCTGTCCCATCGACGTTGGGCCCAATAGCTACTTCGCCGGCTTCTTTCGCTTGAGAATCCGCGCTGAAAAGTTGTCGATACTGCTTGGCATACGCTCCGAGTTGTACGACTTCCTTGAGAGCCATGCGTACCGGTGCGATGTAAAGACCTCTGCTCAATTCGACAGGTAGACCATCGTCCAGCTGCTCCACAGTGAAGTCGCTCTCGTACGCGAGCTTGGCCCGGGAGAACAGATCGACCATGCTGATGCAACGAGCCACGGTTGTGTCGATCGTGAACGCAGGCCACAGAACATCTAGCTGTTCGGATAGCCGCTTCAGCCGGAGATAGACTTGAGTGATTTCACAGTACTCAATGCGGATCTCGATTGCATGGCAGAGGTAGTGTATGGCTTTGGCTTCGCGGTGGAGTTGTTTGGACGCGTGAAGGAGGCCTGGCTCGTGCCAAGACCTTCTGTCCTTCAAGGGTAACCTATAGGAGTCTGGAGTCTGTATGATGAGTCGCTCGTGCTGTATCAAAGCAAATTTGTAGATCATGTCTCGGAGCTCTTGAGGTAGCTTCATCGACGGGCTCGTGGATGGGCCTTCCGTGAAAGCACTGTCACAAACTTCGTGTTAGCATGCAAAGCCGCGAGCACGGTACTGTGGAGGACTTGCCGTGGGTACTTGCAGCCTGCCATGGTATTGAGTCGTTCGGTCTCAACTGGGTTATCCTTGGGACCACCATCAGCCATGCTTCTTCCCTTTCCGAGCGCCATAGCAACTTGTTGTCGCAAAGTCTGAAAGCTGAGCATGAGCATGTGAGCATGACGAAGCCTTTCCAAGGCAAACGATGAAGCGAGATCGCGGCTACGGTCGGCACAGACCAGAATTGTCACATGCTGTGAGGGGCCTGGGCTCCAAGTGCCCTCCTGGGTGTTCTATGTCGAACGGTGGTTGGTCATATCCATGGCCATATCGACAACGAGTCTGATGACTTTTTGATTATATACTTCACCACAACATGCAAGCCCTGGTACCTGATACCATTTCGCCGCCGATCAAACCTCGCCTTCTTCTTTACCTTCTTCGTTTCCGTGATCCCTAGCGTGCTCATCGTGCTCATCAGCTCATCGTGCTCATCTTCGCCATCGTCTCCATCGTATTCATCGCCTTCACCAATTTCGTTATTTTCCGTTGTCTCCACCAGCTTCGATACCCTTATGTCCTTCGTAGCTACCCAACCGTTCAAGTCAGTCTCAAGCTCAGCAAGCGATGCACCCCTTTCCTTCGCCTTCACCCCAAGCATGGAGACTTCTTCGAACGCTTCCCCAAGACCTCCGATGATTTAATACTCAGTCTCTAGTCGCATTTTTGTTGTGACTCGGCCATCTGCGAGAACAGAGGAAGATTCGTAAGCTAGCAGCCCCAAGTGTAGCCATTGATGGACGAAACACCACGCCTCTTTCAAAACCACCACTGAGAATTTAGGCCAGTGCCCTTCGAGTCGTTGTACTAGCTGAGCAAGCCACAACCAAAGCGACTCGATGTCGTTGCAGTCAGCTGTAATGAAGAAGTTTTGGCTCAGGTAGTAGACGGGCATGGCCTCAGAACGTATTGTTTTGGCCACCATCAAGAGTCCCGGTTCCTTCCAGGGGGAGTGGACTCTGGGAGAACCGTAGTGCGAGTTGATGTCCCCAATGTAAGTATCATCGCCCTCGTCCACTGGCAGCAGAGCCAATTCGTAGATCTCGTTCCGTAGCTCGGCAGGTAGCTTCATGAGTAGAGATTCATCCCCATCCTGGGCTTGCGCTGCAGCATCTTTGATGGTGCTTTCGCTTGTTAATAGTTGAAAAGTGAACATCAGATATGGCGATACTTACCACAGTTTCTTGTCCTTAAGCTACCGTCTTCTGATTCGTCAAATGAGACGTCATTATCGTCACGCTTCCTCTTCGTGCCGCGCTCCATGGTATGAGTTGATAACAGAGGTGCGCTAGAAGATGCAAGGAATGGTACAGAATACTTATGCTGTTGATCGCGCGGCTGTGCGCGTGACGTCGCGCTTGACGTGGCCACTACAGAGCGACTCCTGATACGAACGCGTGCGAAATCTCCTCGCACCTTGTTGGAAGTTGATGGAAGATGTTGTTGACGGAGAGAAGCAGCGGGCAAGATCGGGAGATCAAGATATCTTGCTAGCCTATCGGCTCGGCCCGTCCGATTCCGAACCTTATCTGGCTGATCGTTGACGTCCACGGTGTTCGCCTTCGAGTATCCCTATCTTCTTCTCTTCTAGCACTTATCGCATATCAATCCTACCTTACTAATTTCTCGACTTAAATACAGCCATGGGCTGGTTCTGGGCAGACAACACATCACTCGCGCGATCCAATGCGACATCAGCACTCCCCCCACCACACCCTCCTCTCCCGAGAGGTGCAGGCGAACCTCCAGTCAGTCGCATCCATGCCATATCGATCGCACTTGATACTGACGACTCCTTAGCCAGCATGTCCAATGCACAAACCCTCCACCACCTCCCCCAACCCCACAAGAGACCCCGAACTCTCCGCCCTCTCCTCCGCCGCCTCAGCATGCCCCTACAATCCACCCTCCACCGAAACACCCTCTTCAACCCCCTCGTACATCTCCAAGCTCAACCCCCTAAACTACATGCCGTCCTCCATCTCCAACACCCGCGACTCAACCCACCAATCCGTCACCCTCCCCCTCTCCCGCGAACCCTCCACCATCCCCCGCGGCGACGGCTCCGGCAATTGGGAATACCCCTCCCCACAACAAATGTACAACGCCATGCTACGGAAAGGCTACACCGACACACCAGCCGAACACGTCGAATCCATGGTCGCGGTCCATAATTTCCTGAACGAGGGGGCGTGGGAGGAGATAAAATCGTGGGAAGGCCTGTTTTCGCGTGGCGTAGCCAAGGGGTGGGAGTACTGTAGACAGGGGGAGGAGAACGCGCAGCGAGTCGCTGCATTAGAGGCGATGCGCCGGCAGCGGAGAGGGGAAGCGGAGGAGCTCGAGCCGAAGTTGTTGAGGTTTATGGGACGGCCGAATGAACCAACCCCAAAGGCGCGGATGTTGGGTTTCATGGCCTGGCTCTACCCGTCGCAGTTCCCGGACAATCCGCCCTTCGATCGACATGACTGGTTTGTTCAACGACACGGTCCCGATGGACGGACGAAGGAGTTGCGGTATGTGATTGACTACTACTCTGGCCCACCGGAACCGACGGGCGAGCCGGTGTTCTATCTGGATGTGCGGCCGGCGGTGGATAGTCCTACGGCGGCGTGCGAGAGGCTGGCGAGGTGGGGTGGGGATGTGTGGTATAGGGCTAGTGGCGGCAGTGTAAGGGAGGAGATGGAGAGGCGGCAGAGGCGGTGAGGTGGTGTATGGTCGGATTGGTGTGAAATGTATGGCTTCGTGAGGGTTTTAGCAATGGCGTTCTTGTGGCATACCTGTGGTTCTGGGCCATGTGTGTATTCTTGGTTTTTTGCAAGCCTCCGCTCTACGTAGCCTGACGATGTGATGACTGCATTCACCACGACCACAGTCACCGTGATACCGCGCACGCATGACTATGACTGCGCCTTTGCTCACCATTGAATGGCAACGGAACACAGAAGCATAAGTATGCGAGTCCGCCAACATCATTTCTGCGACTTACAACAACACACTGCCGTGCACTTCGTCTAGCATCGCCGCTACGCCGTTATCTCTCCATCCAGCGGGGAGATAACGCCGATGCCGTATGAGTCGCGGGGTCGTGTCGGTAATGGAACTGTGGTGATGTCTCTGGCGCTGTTGCATTAACCTGTTACGATTTTATTCACCTAGCGTGCAATTTAGTTATTAGCGGTGTTGATTCACACCTCAGATGAGTAGCCTAGCGACATACAAGAGTAGCAAAAGTATACGGTCTACATTTAATAGTAAAATCGGCGTAGTTTCCGCGCTGTAAAGGTGCGCGAGCGATATACAGCTACATTAATAGGCTAAGTAAGCTGCTACAATTATGAAACAATCATCTAACATATGTATCTAACTTCGGCGCTAACATCCGCGCTGTGTTTGAAGTGCGTAAGGGTACACTGTAGGATGCTGGCTCTATAGCCTAGGGGAGGGGCAAAATTTAGAGAACAAATAGACCCCCGGGGTCGTTAACAAGTCAACTAAGTAGATGTCAACGAGCAATAGAAAAGGGAGCGCAACGTTAGTAAAGTCCAACTCCTCCTACTACGAACATTAACATCTCTAAGGACTGTTACATCGCACAAAATGGTATGCCGACCTACATTAACAATGCGAAGAGACAATTTTAGGCGGCGTAATCAAAATTTAATAAAAAGAGCCGACGGGCTTGCCTAGATTTCGGGAGCGAAAGTCTATTACGTCGTACTCTTCTATAGCTAATATTATACGTATACCTCGTACTATACTAAAGCTTAGCTACTATTATAGGATAAGATTATTAGTACTCTCTAATTATTATAAGTATTAAGGGGTATTTACTAATTAGTATATAGGACTAGAGCTACCCTATCCCTAAAAGCGTTACTCTAGCTACCTTTTAGATAGATAGGTTAGGTTACTAATTTATAATAGGTAGTAAGTAGGAAGGACTAGCTACGATAGGTAATTATAATATATAGATTAAAAGTAACGATAGAGAGTTAAGGTTTAAAGGCTTCTATATAGTCTTAGTTATTATTATATACGATATTTATATTAATATTTATAGTATATAGTAGAACGACTATAGAGAGTCCCGTTAGTAATACTATACTAAAGTTATATTAGACTATTAAACTTTTTTAATACTCTCTCTATATTAATACCCTCCCTTATTACTTTTCGATACTCTATTCCTATTATAGTAATATTAAGGGGCGTATCGACGGGGCTAAGAGTATCGACGGAAATAGATTAATATACTATAACTTAAGAGAGGTTTATAATCTATTCTTTAATATCCCTCTTTTAAGAAGATTATGTTATATACGGCCCTTAGCGTAGAAGGCCTAGCTCTTTAGTATATAAAGCTTTAGAAAAGAGTAGAGAAACTAAGATATTTATTAATACCTTTAATAATAAATATTAATTATAGATTCGCTATTAGCTTCTTTTTAATATTTAGCGCTCTTCTTATTACTAATTACGTCTTAAAAGTATACCGAGCCTACTAGCCGCCTATATTAAGGTAGACCGTAAGGTACGTTCTACTACTTAGGCTCTTTTATAGCTAGTATATTTTTAATCCTACGCGAATCGAACTTCTATATTACCTACTCTATTAGACGGTAGTAATCGTATATAATACTTAGGATATAGACGGTCTTAGTCGAGCTATATTAAAAGTAGGCTAACTTACTATTATTTACGTAGTACCCTTACTAATTACTTATTAATTAGGATTCGTATCTAGAATACTAAGACTTTCTCTTAATATTACTAAGAGAGTATATTAGTCTCTAGCGTTTATAGTATTAGTATAGAGTATACTATATAGTACTATCTACTTATAGACTAAAGAGAAATAGATCGAGTTAATAGTCTTATAAATAATAGTATTTGTCTATACTTTATTATATAAGTATAGATATCTAACTATAAGTAGGCTATAGTATTAATACTCGTATTATTATTCCTACTATTAATCCGCTAGTACGGCTATAAGATATTTCTTTAGTTATATAGAGCGACTACTATAACGTTTCTTATCGCTCTCTACTAGTATATTTAGTCGAGCCGTACGCTTAGTAGAATTCTATTAATTATAGTCTTTAGCGAGCTCCTCGCTTTAACGATATTCTAAAGCTTAAAATAACTATATAAGAATACGATATAGGATAAGTACGCCGTACGTATTATACGTACGTTAGTAGCTCGATAATACGGAAATTATTTAATCGTTAAGATTTAGCTTAAGCGCCTATAGAAAATTTAACTAAGAGAGTTTATCTATCTCTATCTCTTAACGATAAAAAGCGCCTTAATTTTCTAGAGATATCCCTTCGTTATAACCTAGTAGGAAGGGGGTAATATATTAGATAAGAGAGATAAGGCGAAAGGGCTAGAAGATAATAAGAGTATAAAATACGACTAAAATAATATAAGTAAAGCTCGGATTATCTACGTTATAATAGACCCTTAGCGTAGCTAGATACGAAATATTATAAGTAAATAAATCTACCTTTAAAGATTAGGTCGTATAGTTAGATAGACCTTTTAGATTACTATACCGACTAAAGGAGTATAGTACCGTCGTTCTCTTCGCTTCTAGAAACGGTATATTTACTTAACTACCTTTACTTAAAGATCTAGCTACTAGACTAAAAGCTTCGGCTATCTAAATAAGAAGAGTTAAACTCGTTTAGTAAGTAGAAAGCTCTAATAAGTAGCTTTAGGAATAGATATATAAGATATTAAGCGATAAGTAGCTTAATAACGATATACGTTATAGATATAGCCTAGTACTTTAATAGAGTTACTAACCTATATTAGTTCTAGATATCTATATTTATATACTAATATCCGCCGAGTAGCTTAAAGCGTACGAATACTTGAAGAATTATAAGATCTATAAGAAGAGTCGTTATATAAAGATTATATATAACGTCTCGGATATAGAGAGATATCTATAATATAAACTAAAGGAGTTAAAGAAAAATACTATAGTTACTAGTAAGTATTATATCGTAGGTAAGAAATAGAACTAATCTTACTTATAGTCTCTAGCTATAGGTAACTACGTTATAATATTCGGCGTAGAGTTATCTAAGTAGAAGGATATAACGTACGTCTATTTAAGCTTAACTAATAGCTAGTTTATAAGAATAAGTATAGAGGTAGTATAGTAGTCTAATAAGTAGAACGCTATAATATAGAGACTACTAGGCTATAATACGTATTCGAGTAGATTTAACTAAGGAGAGTATAATTAAAGACCGTAAATAAAGTTTTATACTATAACGTTAGATTAACTCTTATTATTTTACGATAACTTTAATAGTCTCTATAGCTACGTCTATAACGCCTATAACGCCTACTACCCCCGTTTTAGTCGAGACTCTTATATCTCTATAGGATCTAATTATTAAGTACGACGCCTAGCTACTCGATTATACTAGTAGATACCGCCTTTAGAGGTATATATAGAAGCTTACTAAAGCCGCTTAGATATTCCTTATAAAGAATACCCTTTAGTATAATCGAATTCGCTCTCTTCTTAATATAAATAACGAGTCTAGCAAATATAGTAATTACTAGAACTTATCGTAAAGCGGCGTTAAAATAAGTCGATATTAAAAGCGATCTTAACTATTTCCTATACTATATAGATTATCGTACTATATAGGGATAAAGAAATCCTTAAGCTTCGATAGATTAAGGAAAGAGAATCTAATAGTATAGCTTTACTCTACCTTAGTATTAAAAGCTTTAATAACTATCTAATATCTTTATATATTCTCCGGTTTATTAATAATACTACTACGACGTAGTTAAGTATCTATAAATATTATTAGTAAACTATTTATACGCTTTTAAACTATTAAAGTATTATAGATATATAACTCTAAGAAGGAATAGCGACGCCTAAAGACGTTTAGGACGGCCGAGCGTAGTATATCTAGATAATTACCTTATACGCCTTACGTAATAAGTACGGCTATCGCGGATAGCGGCTATATCGTATATAGCGTACTACGTTTATTATATAGGAACTCGAGAAAGTCTTAGATATTCTCGTATTTAACTTATATTATAATCTTACTAAAAGGTTAAATAACTATTCTTAATATATTCGAGTTATCTTACTTAAATACCCGTTCCGGTACTCTTTAAAGAAGCCCTTACGTAATACTACCTTATAGAATCCGTAATACCTTAAATACCCTTAGAATAAGTACCTTAGGACGTAAAGGCTCTAGTAGCTAATAAGATACTAGTACGTATAGTATACTAGTAGTTTAGGCTAGAGGAATTAAATTAATTAAACCTAATTACTTCTATAGGGACTAAAATAAGCTTAACGTATAGATTAACTAGATATTAATATACTTTAGCGTTAAAGGAGTTAATACTTACTAGAAGTAAGTCCTAGTAGCCGCCTCTTACTTTAGAGGTAAGGCCGAATAATAGTTACGTTCTAAGCTTACCGCCTAGCTCGAAGATAAGTAGCGTAACCTAATCTTCGTAACCTTTAGCGCCTTTAAGACCGAAGTACGAAGTATCTATAGACTTAATAACGATAAGTAAGTCGCTATTCGCTTTATCTAATATATTACTTAGAAAACCTTAGTATCCTAGTATACTACTAAGTTTCGGGAGTACGCTAATAAAACGGGATAGGATAACTAAGCTCTTATTACTATATACTACTAGAGGCTAAAGGATAACGTAAAGAACGAACTTATACGTACCGGCGCTAATTAATAGACCCTTTATAACCTTATTTAAGTAGTAAGGGAGATCGACGACTATCTCTATAAGCGCGCTATAGAAAAACGTTACTTAGGGTAATTTGTAGACGATCTAGCTTTATTCTAACTAGCTAGTCTAAAAGGATATAACGTCGCGACCCTAACGCTATAGAAATTAACGCTACTTAACGAGTACTTAGAAAAGGTATTAAGGCTAGAGTAAGGGGTAGAACGAAGTATTAGAGTAAGAAAGACGGAAAGACTAAAGAGTACTATAATTATAGTAAGATAGGTTACTATATACGTAACTATCGTAGACTAAAGGTACGACTATAGTAGTATATTAATATAATAATTACTTAGGAAAATAGGTCTCCTACTAATAAGACTTATAATACGGCTATAACCTTAATACGCGGTTAAAAAGAGTATAATAATCTTATAGAGCTATAGATCCCGGAACTAAATTACGCTATCTATCGCTAATACCTACTCTTTAGGTAGTATATAGGATTATAAAAGAACTAATAGGTATCCGAGGATTTTAACTAACTAAAAGAAATAGACTAAACTAGATAGCCTATAACGAGTTTAAAGAAGAAGGAGTATAAACGACTCGAGAAAGCTATATACCCCTAGCTTCTAATATATAAACCTACTATAGAAATTAACGTACTTAAGAAAACGACTTCTAAATAAATAAATAAGGAAACTTAGGAGTAATAACCCTAACTAGCGGAAAATAAGTAGTAGAAGTTATAACGTTTTAAAGAAGGAATTACTTTCCTAATAGAATAAGTATAGAAGGAGCGATTCTTTTACGAAACGAATATAGCTAATAACTACTAAGTACTTAAGTAACGTAATAAACTACGATAGGTTCGTAAGTATAATATTATAGAACGATAGCTACTATAGTAGGTAAGAGATAGTAGTAACTAACGCTAAGGAAGGTCCCTACCTCCGTACTAACGAGAGAATACTACCCTATAAGAGAATATACTACTATCTCTAGCGAGGATAATAGAGGACAAATCGCTAATTCTATAAATAGATTCGGACGACGACGACAAAATACTAAAATTACTAATCTTACTACTAAACCTAGAATAAGAAACTACTATAGAAATACTATAATCTTTAAAACATATTATAGAAATTAACGACTCCGACGTAATAAACGATACTACTCTAGAAAGTTCCGATAGTAAAGACGACTACTTAGATAATAAGGGACTAAACGATATAGAACTCCTTAGTATCTCTATAGAAGGACTATAACTAATTATAGAGATAATTCTATATATAATAAGAGTTTACGAAGAAGTCTTCCCTAAGATTATAGGTAAGCGACGCCTATATCCTATCGAGTTTAATAGAATACTAAGATACCTACGAGCGATATTTTAGAACTACCGACTAGTTAATATCGAATATAATATATATAGATACGTTAGGGAGTTTATACTACTAAGTAGTACTTTTAGTAGATATAGTAGCTAGACTACTTCTAACGGTCTCGTAGTATCTAGCTAGATAAGGGAAAGGATATAATTACTAGACTAACGAGACTAAGAAATTATAATATACTAATACTAGTACTAAAACGAAATACTTATATTAGGAGAAATAAAGTAGAAGTATAGAGACTATATATAATAATAGTCTATACTACCCCTTATACTACTAAGGCCGCTACTACTACTATAGTAAGGAATAACTCTTAGATACGTAAAGATAACGATACGAGGATTAGATATATACGAATAATATAAGGTAAGGTTATATTTATGCTATAGAACGGACCTCTTAACTATAAAATCTATATTAAAGATAGTAATTCGCCTAGCTACTATTTAAAAAACGAATAGGCCCTATTAGTACGAGTAACTAATAGAAGCTTTATAATACTTAAGTAATAATAGGAACGGTCTTTTATATAAACTATATTATTAACGGATATAAGATCGCTACTATAATAGACTCTAGAGCTAGTAGAATATTTATCTCGAAGCGACTTATATAATAACTCGGGATAGCTACCTAAAAGAAGAAAAATAGCGGGTATAATATAATAGCTATAGACGGCTTATACTTACCTAGCGTAAATAGCGAAATAATACCGCTACTACTTACTTTCTAAGGGTACTATAAGGAGGTTATCTTAGATATTATACGGACGGCTAGGTATAATATCGTCTTAAGTACCCCTTAGCTTAAGAAGTATAACCTAAGTATTAACTAGGTTAAGAGAGTACTCTAGTTTAAAAGATATAATTACGTTACTAATATCTACCTTAGAAATCGGTAGTATTCGAATCTAGATAAGAAACGGTAGATTAACGAAACGAATTACTAACCGCTAACGAAACGACGAAAAATCGAATCGGACTCTATAGATACTAATATAGGCTAAGTTAGGTTACTAAGTAAGAGTTAAGAAGGAAGTAATATACCTTTAGGAATCTCTAAAGAATTTAAGAAATAGAAGTAACTCTTTTAAAAAGAGATAGGACTCGAAGCCCTACCTAGATATTAGTAATAGGATTACGAGATTAAGCTTAAACTAGAAGCTAAGATTCTTACTAGCTAATATACCCGCTTTTAATAGTAGACCTTAAAGCGAATAGAGAATAGACTACTAAAATAGAAGGGAGTAGACGAATACGGCTACCTAAATTACTATTTATAGCCCTAGTATTCTTTATACCGAAGAAAGGAGGAAAATAATAAAAGGTTATTAACTACTACGATCTAAACGAAATTACCGAAGAAGATCGCTACCTAATACTACTAATCGAACGAATAAACGACTACTTCTACGGAGTTAAATAGTTCTTTAAGATCGACCTTAGAGACGCCTTCTTTATAATCTAAATAAAGGAAGGCGAGGAATATAAGATAGCGTTCTATACGCGAAACGGACTTTACGAGTTCCTAGTTATACTAATAGGACTTACTAATACCCTAGTAATATACTAGCGAATAATTAACGATATACTAAGCGATCTTATCGATATTACCGTTATCGTATATATTAACGATATCCTTATCTTTACTAAGGGATTCCGAGAATAGTACGCTAGAGACGTTACTACTATACTCGACTAACTAAGTACGACTAACTTTAAGACTATACTTAAGAAGTACGAGTTCTTTAAATAGGAAGTCGAGTTCCTTAGATTTATTATAAGTACTAGCGGAATTAGGGTCGATCTTAATAAGACTATCTTAATTAAGGAATAGCTAGTCCCTAGGATAGTTAAGGATATATAATCGTTCCTTAGACTCGTAAACTATAACTAAAAGTTTATTAAGGACTACTTAAAACTAGCTATACTACTTATAAACCTAACCTAGAAGAATACCCCGTTTAAATAGGATATAGACTAGAAATAGGTATTTAAACGGCTTAAAGAAGTATATTTAGAAGTACTAACGCTTAGAATATTCGACTCTATAAAACTAATATAAATTGAAACCGACGCCTCTAACTTAGTAATAGAAGTATATCTTATATAAAAGTTCGATAGAACTTAGTATCTAATTATATACTTCTTAAGAAAAATAATACCTACTAAATAAAACTATAAAATTTACGATAAAGAACTACTTATAATCGTTATAGTATTATAATACTAAAGAGTATACTATAAGGGAGCTAAAGGACTAATAATCTACTCCGATTATAAGAACCTAACTTACTTTACGATAACTAAGGTTCTTATATAGCGGTAGGTATAATAGTTAGAGCTACTTAGAGAATATAAATTCGAAATCGTATATACTCCTAAAAAAGAAAATAGGTACGCCGATATACTTAGTAGACGAAGTAACTATATAAAGGGTTACGAACTATAATAATACCGTATACTAAAGATTAATTAAGACGGGTTACTAAGCGCTAACCCGTAGGAGTTTAATATAGTAATACGAGTACTACGAGACGATAACGAAGAATTCCTAATATAGTACGAGAAATTTAAGGTTCCTTTAAATAAGGAATAAGAGTATATACGGGATTACTACGATAGACTAGCTCTAAGATACCCTAGAAATATATAAATAGTAGAATATATTAGGAGAAACTTCGTCTTCTTAGATATAAGGAAGAAGGTTTCTACCTATATTAAGAAATACGAAAACTACTAGAAAAATAAGGTAGATAGATACTCTAAATATAGGAACCTCTAGCTTAGGGAACTACTAAACTAACTATAGAACGAAGTAATAATAGGCTTTATCGTTAAACTACTAAAGTTAGAGGACCTAGTAATAGAAAATAAGTACGACTTAATACTTATTATAGTCGACTAATTAATAAAGTACTTATACTTCGTACTATATAACGAAACTATTAACGCTAAGTAATTAGGTTACCTAGTACTTAATAGGGTCGTTTAGTATTACGGTATTCCTATAACGTTTATTATAGATAGAGAAAAGCTCTTTACGTTAAAATACTAGAAAATACTAGTATTAGTAATAGGGATAAAGTATAAGCTATTAATAGCTTTCTATCTATAGATCGATAGATAAACCGAACGATTAAACTAAACCTTAGAAGGATATCTACGATACTATATTAACTATATATAAAATAACTATAGTACCCCTACTACTAGCTTAGATTATACTTAATAATAACGTATTAGAAATAACTAAAGTATCGCTATTCTTTAGAAATTTTAGAAGGGATCTAAATATCTTTATAGTACTATAACCTAAGCTAGAAGTAGACTAAGCTATTACGGATATTAAAGAATTTAAGAAAATCTATAAAGAAGCTAAGACCGGAATTATATAATAATAAAAGTCTTTAATAAAATTAAGATATAAGGATTTAAAAACGGTACCTCGACTTAAGAAGAGGGATAAGGTTTACCTCCTTATAAAAAACCTAAAAACTAAAAGAAAAACTAAGAAACTAAATAATATAAGGATCGGACTATTTTTAATTAATAATATTAAAGGACTAAATAACTACTAACTTAACTTACTAAAGAATATAAGAGTCTATTTAGTATTCTATATCTCCTTACTAGAGCTAGTAAACCTAGATACCCCGCTATAAATAATATTCTACTTTAAGCTATAGAAGGACGATATCTTTAAAGTTAAGAAGATCCTTAATAAGCTCGATAATAAGTATCTTATTAAATAGAAAGAGTACTCTAACTTAGAGAATACTTAGGAACCTAAGAAAAACCTAACGAACTATTAGTAAGTACTTAAGGAATATACTAGGAAATAGGACGGTATATACTAGTTTACTAAATATATATAGAGAATACTTAGCTAGGATTACTAATTTAGAATATAGGAAGAGAACCTATTATTTAGCCTTAAGCTATAAGAGAAGCTAGTAAGGTATTAAGGTCTAGCTTCTTATTTAGAAGGAAATCTAATAGTTCTCTAAAAGATAATAGTTATTCGATTAAGGAATCTAACGGTATAGAGGTAACGCTAAAGAGACTAGCCTCTATAGACTCTATCTACTTAACTTTCTTAATTCTAACTAGCTCGTAATAGTATATACTATCTCTAGCTTACTCTAAGAATCGTAACTATTTCTATAATTAACGCGCCTTTACGCGAGCCTATAGTACCTTATTATATATAGCTACTACCGTAGCTTTCGCTACTTTTAGCTTATTCTTAGTAGATTTAACCTACTTAGATAGGGTCTTCTAAGCCTTAGTAAGTTTCTTAAACTCTTAAAAAGTAATCTAAAGGTTATACTTCTTTCTTAAACCGTTATATACCTTATAGTAACTAGACTAGATATCTACTAAATAAGGAATACCTTAGCGTTTATAACGATCGTAAGGTATTAGTATAGTATTCCGAAATCGGAAAATCGCTTAGTAGGTTTCTTTACTACGTTAAGTAGAGAAAGGAGGACGAGAAGGTATTAAGAGCTATATAGAATCTAGGTAGGAATAAGGTCCTACTTATAAATTAGCTCTAAGGATAGCGCTAGTATAAAAGAGAGATAGTATTATAGATACGTAATACTAAGAAGGAATAGCGACTCTTAAGGACGTTTAAGATAGCTTAGTATCGTATATCCGGATAATTACCTTATACGCCTTACGTAATAAGTACGACTATTACGGATAGTAGCTATATCGTATATAGCGTACTACGTTTATTATATAGGAACTTAAGAAAGTCTTAAATATCCTCGTATTTAACTTATATTATAATCTTACTAAAAGATTAAATAACTATTCTTAATATATTCGAGTTATCTTACCTAAATACCCGTTTTAGTACTCTTTAAAGAAGCCTTTACGTAATACTACCTTATAGGATCCGTAATAGCTAGCTCGTTAATAACTACCTCCTCCTTTAAGTAGGCTATTACGTTAACTTATAGCCCTTCTTTACTATCTCTAAACTACTTTAGTAACTTTAACTTAACTAATATTAAGCTAGCTTTATCCTCTACGTCGATAGAATATCGCTATTTCTTCTTATAACGGTTAAATAAGGCCGTAACGTTAAGACGCTTTTAGGTCTATAGTCTATTCTTTATATTTATAAAGAGCTCTACCTTCTTAAAGATACTATTAAAGAAGCTTAGTATCCTTAAAGTAATACTAACTTCGTATCTTTATCTTCTATAAAGGAGCTTAATTATAAGGTAATACCGGAGGTCCTATTTAGCTTAGTACTTATTACGTAATCTTAGCGACGACGAGGCCTTAAAGTTAATAGGCGGTAAGCTACGTAGTACCTCCCTATCCTCCTCCTACTAACGACGTCTATCGGCTCTAACCTTACGCGTAAGCTATCGAAAATATTTATAGCGTTAAGTAGCTTTATCTACTACCTCTTTAGTACTACCCCCCTCTTTAGTACTACCTCCCTCTATAGTACTACCCCTCTCTTTAATACTACCCCCCTCTTCTTAACGAGCTAGTAGAGGTTAAGAAGGCGCTACTTTAAAGGCTTTACGCTTACGTCTAGTTACTATAGGTATAAAGGGTGTCTAGTTAGAACTTACCTTATAAGAGGGCGTCTTAATACGACTAGAGGCTCGTTAGGAGGATATATTAACTAACTATACCTTTTAATAACTACTAGTAACGATAGATAACCTAATCCGGTAACGAAGACGAGCTATATCGACTATAATTACTCGATTTACTTTTAAGTAGGCGGTCCCTATACTAACTTTACGGGTAGGCTCCCGGCTTAGTATGCGACATATAACCTGTTACGCGTTCTAGTTATGAGTGAATCCGCTAACTGATAACGCTACGAGCTACGGCGAGGCGGGGTGTCAAGAGCGCAGACCTTTCGGGAGCGGCGGTACCTCTTTACATATCACAATCTTGGAACTGCTCTTCCCTTTTGCATCATACATGATTTCTGGAATCGAGATGGGCTAACGCTGTTGTGAACGCCTTGCTCTCTTCCCGTCTTCACATCAAGCGCCCTATGTCGACCAAATACCCCATTTATCCACGTTCTGGAGAAAAGTCGACACCGTCTCCGCACACCTCGACACCGTCGCACCATCCAAAACACGATGGTCCGCACTCCAGCTCAGCACCATCCCTTCCTTGCTTGCCCGTCCCACGGCCAGGATGCCGAGCATGGGAGCGACAATGATGGGCTGGACAACTCCTCCCCCAATAGCGCCGACGTTGCTGATCACGAACGTCGCACCCTGGAAGTCTTCCGGTTGCAGTTTGCCATCCCGCGCCGAGCTCGCCAGACGCTGGATCTCGCGGAAAAGAGAGGCGGCCGAGTGGCTCTGAACGTCGCGAACTACCGGAACGAGGAGGCCTGACGGCGTGTCCGTCGCGAAGCCGAAGTTGTGTGAGCCCTTCAACAGCACCCGGGGCTTTTGCGGATCGGCGTCCGCGTCAAGATGGGCATTCAGCCAGGGATACTGCAGGAAGGCGTAGGAAAGCGCCTTCATGATGAATGGGAGAGCTGTGAGCCTGGGCATGTCGCCTCTCGGACCCGACATACTGCGCGACGGCTGCTGGGTGAAGTCGTCCGTGCTCTGGCGGACGTGGTCGAGAGATGTGCAATCGACGGTATGCGTGTAGAGAAAATGCGGTATGCTCAGCGAGCGCGTCATGGATTTAAACATCTGCATCTGCATTGGAGTGAGCGAGAGCGCTTGGTCCTG